>Ga0224723_1000050_pt1 | contig 72936 bp, 65 predicted proteins | sample Balambano_FR2_Me_FD_161647 | JGI IMG/M metagenome (GOLD analysis project Ga0224723, IMG submission 161647) | Freshwater sediment microbial communities from Lake Towuti, South Sulawesi, Indonesia - Balambano_FR2_MetaG | ecosystem: Environmental > Aquatic > Freshwater > Lake > Sediment | place... | reverse complement strand
TGACATTATCTTCATTAGAAACAACATTTGCCAAAACTTTATCTTTGAAATCTGTTCCGTATGAAGCGTTCATCAAATCTAATGCTTCACGCGCATATCTGCCTACTGGAACTTCCTCTGCGGCTAAGACGATTTTGATTCCAGAAGTTGCTAAGTCTTCAAGTGAATCAATACCAGCAGGATTATCAGCAGGGAGAATAATCACTAATTTGTTACTTAAAAAAATTTGTGAAGTACCTTCTGCAACAAATGAATTTGTAATCAATGTCTCCATTTCTTTACCACTGGCAGATGCAAATACGTCAGCAGGCGCGCCTTCTTCAATCTGAGTCCGCAAGGCTGGTGAACTTGCAAAATTAAATGTGACCGTTACATTTGGATTGGCATTTTGAAAATTGTTTCCAATTTCAGTGAAAGCGTCAGTCAACGATGCGGCGGCGAAGACATTTAAAGTTTGTGGTTGAGATGGGGCAGGTGAACCACATGCCGCCAACACAACACACAAAATCAACAACATACTAAAAAGAATTTTTTTGTTTTTCATACTTCACTCCTTTGAAATTGATGAACGATTAAGAGAAAACTTAATCGAAAATGATTTTAAAAATTATAAGATAACCAGTTCTCCACTGTGTTTGGCGTTGTAACCTGTTAATGAATTAAGCAAATTGCGAAAATCGGCAGTTTGAATGTAATCTAACAACGGATTCAAATTTTTCTCTTGCGCTTTTGGCAAAACCAAATCGTAGCGTTCTTCAAACAGCGGAATAAAATCAAGCTGATGTTGATGCGCCGCCGCTTGTAAACCAATTGACACATCCGCTTTGTTTTGGGCGATTAAGTTCGCCGCTTCACTATGTGTTTTGACCTGTTTCTCATACCCGGCTATTTTCTCGGCTGGAAGTTTGATTCGCTTTAATTCAGCATCTATCCACAAGCGTGTACCTGAGCCTGTATTACGGTTTATAAAACGAATATTCGGTTTGGCAATATCACTTATTTTTTTTATATGTTTTGGATTATCTTTTGCCAACATCAAACCTTGTGTGCGATGTGCGAGAGTGAAAATCTCTACATTTTTTTCTGGAAACAAATGCTTGACGAACGGCGTATTGTATTCACCGCTTTCATCTAAAAGATGTGACCCTGAAATTTGACATAAGCCTTGTCTTAAATTCACTAACCCATCCAACGAACCAACGGGCATACTTAATAAAGTCACATGTTTGGATAAATATTCAGCGATTCCTTCAATGGCTAAATCGTGACTGCCTGAAAAAATAAGAGATGGTTTTTTACTTTTTGGTAAAACAACTTCTTGCAACAACAAAGCATCGGATTTTGCTTTATAAAATTTTTCAGTTACTTTTCCGCGTTTGCGAATCTCACTCACTTCAATCAAATTGGCAGACTCAAGTATCAGAATATGATGCCGCACCCAAGCAGGTGACTGCTTCAACGTCCGTGCGAGAAGCGTAAGCGTCGCAGGTGATGCCATCAGTAGACGTAGAATGTCTAAGCGGTGCGAATCCGCCAGCACTTTTATTTTGTCAAAAGAGTTTAAAGAATGAATCGTTTTCATCTAAGGAAAAACTTAATCGTGAGTCTACCCGAAAAACTTTTGTGAGTCAAATTGACAAATGTGTTAGGCTTGTGATATAAAAAAGAAAAAGAACGCTGTACTCATCCAGAGAGGCGGAGGGACCGACCCTTTGAAACCTCGGCAACCGATGTAGTCAGGTAGTCTAATAAGTCTCACAAGTCGAATGGTCATTGACCATTAAGACTAGCAGACTAGTTAGACCAAACGACTAAAGAACGGTGCCAACTTCGGCAATTGATTTTTCAATTGACAGATGAGAGATGATATGAAAATCATGTCGCCTCTCATTTTGCGAGAGGTTTTTTTATTCTAAGAGTAATCGGTGGTTGAGTAGAGCGGGTGCTCGTCCCGCTCGTATCGAAACCACCAGTTAATTTGAATCACTTCATTAATTTGTGGTCTCGATATGCCCTTCGCAACAACCGCTCAGGGCTACTCAACCACCAATATATATTATGACCGAAAAAACAAAACTCACTGGCGGACTCGATAAAACCGTAACATGGATTTGGTTAGAAGATAATCAACTCAAAGTAGAGTATTATGATTTCAGCGAAGATGCCCAAAATACTTTTGGAAATGACGTTGCTTATATTTTGACAGTTAGTGAAGTAAATAAAATGTGTTTGATAACAAGACAAAATGAAGCCTCATTGATTCAATGGTTAAGTGAAAACTTCAAGTCATATTTTGATATCAAGCAATGGCTAGAAGAAAATAAAATTAGTTTTGAGAAAGAGATAGATAGTTGGGCTTAGGAAGTTGCTTAACTTATTTGTGGAGTAAAAATAGAAATGAATGGATACAGTTGTAATATCTGTGGTCAACATCATAAAGGACTTCCTTTAAGTTATGGAAGCCCTGTTCCTGATATAGTTTTTTCTATGCCTGAAAAAGAACAAAAAAGAAGAGTTGTTTTATCATCAGACCAATGCGAAGTTCGTGGAAAAAATCTTTTTGATGAAACCTTTTATTTTATTGTAGGAAATATTGGCATACCCATTATCGACTCATCAGAAATATTTCAATGGACAGTTTGGGTTTCTCTTAGCAAGGAAAATTATAAAAAAACTAACAAACTATGGAATAAGCCTGGTCGGGAAAATGAACAACCTTATTTTGGTTGGTTGTCAACCTCTCTACCAAAATTTATTTATCCTGAAACTTTAAATTTGAAAACCAATGTACATACTAGACAAGTAGGTGTGCGACCATTTATTGAACTTGAACCAACGGAGCATCCATTATCTTTGGAACAAAGAAATGGCATTTCCTTGAAAAGAGTACAACAAATTGCTGAATTAATTTTACATCAAGAATAATCATTATTATTTAAGTCATAAAACAAAAGGAAAGATTTAATGACCAAACGCAAATACACAAACCGCTCATATCTTGATGCCATGGAAAAGAAAGTGCTTGTTTTCGATGGCGCCATGGGAACGAGCCTGCAATTACAAAATTTAACTGCCGAACATTTCGGTGGCGAACAATACAACGGATGTAATGACTATCTCGTCATTTCATATCCTGAAGCTGTGGAAAAAGTGCATCGCTCATTTTTAGATGTCGGTGTGGATGTGCTTGAAACTGATACATTCCGCTCCAATCGTTTGACGATGGCGGAATACGGTTTGCAAGACCGTATCATCGAAATCAACATGGCGGCGGCTCAATTAGCAAGAAGGTTGGCTGATGAATATTCAACAAAAGAAACAAGTTACGAGATACAAGATACTGAGGGTAACACGCAACTCGTAACTCGTAACTCGTATCCCAGATTCGTCGCAGGCTCCATCGGACCAAGCGGCAAACTCCCATCTACCAATGACCCCGAACTTTCAAACGTCACATACGATGAGTTAATTGCCACTTTCGCTGAGCAGGCTGAAGGTCTAATAAGAGGCGGTGTGGATGTTTTGTTAATCGAAACATCGCAAGACATTCTCGAAGTCAAAGCCGCCATTACGGGCATTCATCAAGCTTTTGAAAAAACACAAATTTATTTACCCATTCAAGCGCAAGTCACATTGGATACGACGGGTCGCATGTTGCTTGGCACCGATATCAATGCGTCGCTTACGATTCTTGAAGGCATGGGCATTGATGTTATCGGACTCAATTGTTCCACTGGACCTGAACACATGCGCGAGCCAATTCGTTTTCTTGGTGAAAATGCAACCCTACCTGTTTCATGTATTCCAAACGCTGGGCTTCCGTTGAATGTGGATGGTCAGGCAGTCTATCCGCTTGAGCCTGAACCGTATGCCAATGATATGTTTGAATTTATAACGAAACATCATGTTCGTGTTGTTGGTGGATGTTGCGGAACGACTCCTGCACATCTCAAACTTCTTGTGGATAAACTTACCAATTACCAATTACCGATTAGACAACCGCTTCAATCTACACCTCAGCTTGCTTCTGCTATGTCAGCCATTGCTATGCGTCAAGAGCCTGCTCCTACTTTGCTTGGTGAACGTTGCAATGCACAAGGTTCACGCAAATTTAAAAAACTTTTGCTCGAAGAAGATTACGATGGCATTTTAGATATCGCGCGTGACCAAGTTGCGGGTGGTGCTCATGCTTTGGATATTTCTGTGGCTGTCACCGAACGTGCTGATGAAGGCGAGCAAATGCGTAAGGTCATCAAGAAATTGCAAATGGGTGTAGATGTTCGACTTGTAATTGACTCCACTGAAGTGGATGTGTTGGAAATTGCATTACAAACTGCACCTGGGCGTTGTTTGATTAATTCCACACATCTTGAATCAGGTCGTGAAAAAGCAGATAAGATTTTTGCTCTTGCCAAAAAATATAACGCCGCCGTGATTGTCTTGACCATTGATGAAAATGGCATGGCAAAAACTGCGCAACGAAAATATGAAGTGGCTCAACGCATTTATGACATCGCCGTCAATGACCACGGACTCAAAGCCGAAGATTTGGTCTTTGATGATTTGACCTTTACTTTGGCAACAGGCGATGTAGAGTTTATCGACTCTGCTAAAGAAACCATCGAAGGCATTCGCCTCATTGAAGAAAAACTTCCAGGCGTGATGACTTCTTTGGGTGTCAGCAACTTATCCTTTGGTTTTGCTCCACAAGCCCGCCCTGCTTTGAATTCTGTGATGCTTTATCACTGCGTGCAAGTCGGTTTGGACATGGCAATCGTCAATGCGGCACACGTCAAACCGTATGCAGAAATTGATCAGGAAGAACGCGACCTTTGTGAAGATTTAATTTTCAATCGCCGTGAAGATGCCCTTCAACGATTCATTCAACATTTTGAAAATGTTGAAATTTCAACAGATACAACCGCAGATCCGACAGAAGGCATGACCTCCGAACAAAAACTTCACTGGAAGATTTTGCATCGCTTCAAAGATGGCGTGGAAGCAGATATTGATGAAATTATCAATCGCTCCCTCACCCCCAGCCCCTCTCCCGTTGGAGAGGGGGACTCGCTCCCTTCTCCCTCCGGGAGAAGGGTTGGGGATGAGGGAAAGCCACGCAAATACAACCCTCGCCTCCCCGATGAACTTAAAGAACGCATTCGTGAACTTCGCAAGAATTCAACCGAAGCCGAACAACTCATGTGGAAAATTCTTCGCAATCGTGGCTTCCATGATGCTAAATTCAGACGCCAGCATCCCAAAGAGGGTTTTATCCTTGACTTTTATTGCCACGAAGCAAAGTTATGTGTTGAGTTAGATGGCAGTCAACACAACGAAGATGAACAAGTCAAATACGATGAAGAACGCACGAAGATATTACTCGAAAGAAAAGGCATCAAAGTTATTCGATTCTGGAATAGTGATATTCTAAACAAAACAGAAGAAGTGCTAAATGTTCTTTGGGACTTATTAGATGAGAGGCTTCCCGCAAACACCCTCACCCCTAACCCCTCTCCCGTTGGAGAGGGGGACTCAGACTCCCTTCTCCCTGTGGGAGAAGGGCTGGGGATGAGGGAGAGCAAGCATAATATTGCAGTTCATACTTTGAATAATGTCTTGCTCCCCGCCATGAAAGAAGTCGGTGACAAATTCGGCGCAGGTGAATTGATTCTTCCTTTCGTTTTACAATCTGCTGAAGTGATGAAGAAAACCGTTGCTCATCTTGAAAATTATCTTGAAAAGATGGAAGGCGTTACCAAAGGAACCGTCGTCATTGCAACAGTCTATGGTGATGTGCATGATATCGGAAAGAACTTGGTCAAAACGATTTTGGCAAATAATGGTTACACTGTTGTTGATTTGGGTAAACAAGTGCCAGCAGAAACCATCATCACCAAAGCTGTCGAAAATAATGCCACTGCAATTGGGCTATCTGCGTTGCTAGTTTCTACATCCAAGCAAATGCCGTTGATTGTGAATGAACTGCATCGTCGCGGACATAAATTCCCTGTGTTGATTGGTGGTGCCGCAATCAATCGCAGGTTTGGACGAAGAATTTTACAAACTGAAACGAATGAAGAATTTTATGAAGCAGGTGTTTTCTATTGTAAAGATGCTTTTGAAGGTTTGGAAACAATGGATGAATTAATTGACCAAACCAAACGTCCAGCACTCCTGTTGAAGGTCAGAAAAGAAGCGGAATTTGAATTAGGCAGAGCATCACAAAAAGAACAGTCATCGGTTGCAGGTCAAAGGTCAAATGTTAAACCAAATCCAATTTCATTACCAAAAAAACTTGGTCAACAAATCGTTAAGCAAATGCCGCTTGAAATTGTATTGAAGCATCTCAACATCAATGAGTTGTATCGTTTGTCTTGGGGCGCGAAGAATACACATGGTGAAGCATGGGACAAGATGAAAAAAGATTTCGATGCACGTCTTGAATCAATGACCAAAGATGCGTTGCGTTCCAAGTGGCTCAAGCCCCAAGGTGTGTATGGATATTTTGCCTGCCAAGCGGATGGTGATGATTTAATTTTGTATGAAGATGCAACTGGCAAAAAAGAATTGACTCGTTTTAGTTTTCCGCGCCAACCTTATGATGAACATTTGTGTTTATCTGATTATTACGCTTCTGTTGAGTCAGGTCAATTGGATGTAGTTGCTTTACAAGTTGTGACTGTAGGTCAGGAAGCCAGCGATAAATTTGACAAAATGCAAGCTGCCAACGACTACACTGAAGCCTACTTCACCCATGGGCTCGCTGTCCAAGCCGCAGAAGCCACTGCAAATTATTTGCATGAACACATCCGTAAAGAATTGGGCATTGGCGAAAAACAAGGCAAACGATACTCTTGGGGCTATCCCGCCATCCCTGAATTGGAAGACCATTTCAAAGTATTCAAACTTTTGCCTGCTGTTGAATCTGAATTAGGAATGAGTTTATCGGTTTCGGGTCAGTTGATTCCAGAACAATCCACTGCCGCGATTATTGTTCATCATCCACAAGCGAAGTATTACTCTGTGGGTGAGTCTAGAGTTGAGCAGTTGATGAAGTAAATCTTAAGACATGAAGTATCAAGCCTATTATCCGCGCATCATCTTATTGATATTTTTGCTTGTAGCTGCATGTATCGGATACTTAACCGCTCGTGATTACGGATTAAGTTGGGATGAGCTAGGTATCTATGATTATTCAGAAGACATGTTGACCGCTTATGACCAGATTTTGCGTCCATGGAATTTTGAATCGCAAGTCTCGGACTCATTGCTCAACCTTTATGGTCCATCTCATTTTATGTTTTCAACAATATTTTCAAGATACTTAAGTGAGATGGATAAATCATGGTTGCCTTATCAAGCGCATCATCTTTTTTACTTTCTCACTTTTTTACTTAGCATCCCTGCTTTCTACTTCTTATGCGCCCGTTGGATGAGTGAATGGGCGGCACTTGGCACAGTAATTTTATTTTCCACTCAACCACTTTTTTGGGGAAATGCTTTCATCAATCCCAAAGATATACCTTTTATGGCTTTCTTTATCATAGCTGTATATCTTGGGTTTGTTATGGTTGATAGTAAATCAAATTCGATTTGGTGGAAAATTATAATTGCTGGTATTGTGCTTGGTTTAACCACATCCATTCGTTCATTCGGATTAATCGCAGGGGCATTTGCTATCTTTTATAGTTTAAGAAAAGATTTTCGCAACACGCTCCGATTCCTGCCATTGTATTTACTTACAACGGCAATAACTACATATCTCTCCTGGCCCTATTTGTGGAGCGACCCTCTCAATCGTTTTATTGAAAGCATAACAACGATGTCAAAACACCCTGTCATTTTTTACACACTGTTTATGGGAGAGATATATCTCAATAACGAATTGCCTTTTTTTTATTTTCCCACTTTTGTCGCTTTGCAATTAACCATACCTGCGCTGATTCTGTGTGCCGTAGGAACAAGAAACGCCTTTCAATCTTTTATTAGAAAAACTGACCAAGAACCTTTTCTTCTATTCTTGTTATGGTTTTTGCTACCTACCATAGCAATTGGCTTATCAGATAGCACCATATATGATAACGCTCGCCAATTGTATTTTCTTATTCCGCCGCTGTTTATTCTGGCTGGCATGGGCATAGACACACTACTACACCAAATTAAATCACCTTTACTCCAAATCATATTAGCACTTATTTTAATTTCACCCGCTATGTATGCGAATGTTCGCCTTCATCCTTACCAATATATTTATTACAACGAGTTAATCGGCGGAGTTAGCGGCGCATTCCGAAAATTTGACCTAGACTATTCGGGAACATCCTTCAAAGAAGCCCTACAATGGATTAATGAAAATTCCTCGCCAAGCACACAGACATTTATCATCATTGGACCGCGTCACCTGGCGCGGATATATATTCGCCCTGCACTTAAAGACAGTATCTTTGGCGAATTTGACTCCATTCAGCCCAACGGCTCTGAATATTATTATGTGCTTTTACTCACCCGCACAAATTCAGATTTACACTTTTGCCCCAACGGCGACATTGTTTATTCTATTGAACGCGACAATGGCGTGTTAGCATACATCAAAAAAATCTACTCAAAAGAACCGTGCTGGTAAGAATAATTGTGTTTTGGTCATAAGAAATATTCTTAGCATATAATCTTAATAAACATACATGAAAAATTCTTTACAGAAAACATTCCACATCTGGCTTGGATTAACTTTCTTAATTATCGCTAGCCTGATTGCCATCTACCTCCGTAACGGAATGGATGGCATTAACCTATTCATCCAACAATGGCCCCTCTCAGATTTATCTATCACCCTCGCTTCTGTTTCTCTAACGTGGATTCTGCTCGGCGTTTTGATTCATTTACTTACCAGTGAAAAAATCAACAAAGACAATGTATGGGTGATAGTAGGCTTTTTTCTCATCCTATTTCTTTACCTCAACATTTTTCGTGAACGCTTCCGTTATGGTGACTATCATTACTATCTCGAAGCGGCAACTGCTTTAGCCAATGGACAAACTCTACCCGACACATATTTGTATCTCCCACTTTGGGCGACGCTTTTACAATTTATCGTTCCACTTGGCGACTCAGGTGTGTTAACCGTTTTGTGGGTATTCAACATCATAGCCTTATCCACTTTCTACTTTCTTCTGATTCATATTCTCCAAAAATACAATTTCTCCCAACATCTGGCAACTTTTATAACCATTTTATTTCTACTTATCAATACACCACTCTTGAGAACATTAGGTTTTGTACAAGTCAACTTGCTCGTCATGGATTTAATCATCCTTAGCCTACTCGCTTATCCAAAAAACAATTTTCTATCGGCATTGGCACTCGCGTTGGCAGTCCATCTCAAAACATCACCCGCCGTTTTAGTATTAGTCTTTCTGCTCGAATTTAACTGGAAATGGCTCGCGTGGTTTGCAATTTCATTTCTTCTAATTGGATTATTCCCAATTGCAATGAATGGAACATACCCATATTTTGATTATTTCAACAACGCATTTTTGTTAACTCAAATCCCAGACACAAACTTTCACGACACATCTTTTGATTCGTTTCTACGTTTTCTAAATCCATTCTTCGGGATTCAAGTTGAACAAACTCGCATCATAGTTTTAATTCTAAAAGCTTTATTACTTATTGCCACAATGTTTGTCATGGCAAAAAACATCAAACAAAAATCTTTTTCACCAGAAAACAAATTACTCAATGCTGTTCCATCGTTATTTATTTTAATGACTCTCGCCTCACCCATCGTCTGGGACCATCACGGCATATTCCTCACATTATCATTCTTGCTTTTGGTTAAACGCATCGAAAACCCAAATCATTGGTTACTATTTGCTTTCGCATACTTCCTCGAATTTATCTTACCCTCCTTTGATTTCTTTCCATGGTCATACGGAAGATTACTTGCTCCATTAATTGTTTTATGGTTAATGTTTGTCACATCAAAAAATAATGAGCCAACAACTTTTATCAATATCGCACATCAATATCTTGTAAAAAAACAATGAAGAAGTATTTTCCTGTTTTTATTTTTGCAATTATCTTCATTGTAGGCTTATTCACTTTTGATGATTATGGTCAAAGTTGGGATGAAGATTCTCTGCAAACGTATGCAATCAAATCACTCAATGCTTATTCAACTTGGAGAGAAGAAGGCATTGTTAATTTAACGCGCGATGATTTGGCATTTTATGGTCCCGCCTATGTGATGCTTGTTGAATGGCTCGCACAAAATATCAAAACTTCATTTCACATTTCGGATATTCGTCATCTTATTTATTTCATCACATATTTTTTTAGCACCCTTGCATTTTATTTCATTGCAAAACGTTGGCTCAATCAAAGCGCCGCGCTTGGTGCAACTTTACTTTTTACAACCCAACCGCTTTTATGGGGTCATGCTTTTATCAATCCAAAAGATACACCCTTTCTTTCTCTCTTTCTTCTTTCCATTACATTTGGATTTAAAGCCTTTGACTCTATTGATTCAAATCTAAAACTTGATAAAAAACTCACGCTTCTGACTACGTTTTGGCTTGTTTCTGTTTTTGGACTTTTCATCTTCACCCAAAACATTCATGACTATATTGCTACGCTTGTACTGTCTGCTCAAGCAGGGAATACAAACATTATTTCATTAATCGCAAAAAATATTTCTGGCGTTTCAGCCGATGTTTACATACAAAGATATTTTCTTTTGTTTTTGCAAGCCCGTACAATTTTCTTTCTTCTTTTCTCTTCCCTCTTACTTTTTCTTTTCTATCGCCTCCAACCCGATGTACTAAAAATAATTCTTATCATTCTCCCTGCCTCCTTTTTTCTCGGATTTGCTACTTCCACCAGAATCCTCGGTCCATTTGCAGGACTTATCGTCACGCATTACGCATTGCGTAATAAAGGAAAATCCGCCCTGCTTCCATTAACAATTTATGCCATTCTCTCTCTTATATTCACCTACTTAACCTGGCCCTACTTGTGGATGAATCCAATTGCTCATTTTGTAGAAAGTTTTAGAGAGATGTCTCTTTATCCATGGGCAGGGACAGTTTTGTTCAATGGCACAAACTATTCACTAACTGATTTACCTTATTCCTACTTACCTGTTTTGTTCAGGATTCAATTCAGCGAGGCTGTTTGGGCTTTGGCTATTGTTGGGGTTTGGCTAGCAATTCGAAATCAAGAAACGAAGCGTGGATTAATCGAATTGTTCCTGCTTTGGTTTCTTATCCCATTTTTGGCATTTATTATTTTCAAATTTGCTTTATATGATAACTTTAGACAAATTTTATTTCTGATTCCGCCTATCTTTTTGATGGCAGGTATGGCGTTTGAAAAAATCAAAAATAGTAAATGGCAAACTGTTTTAATTGTGTTATGTTTAGTTCCGAACATTTTTGGGATTGTAAAATTGCATCCTTATGAATATATTTATTACAATGTTTTTGCAGGTGATACAAGTGAGCGTTTTGAAAATGATTATTGGGCAACTTCGTATCGTGAAGCGGCAGAGTATGTAAACAGTGTGGCTTCGCCAAATGCAAATATTTGGGTGGAAGGACCCGCACAACTGTTTGCAGTGTTTGCCAGAGAAGATTTGAAAATTTATTCATCGGGTGAAGTGGAACGCGCCAAAAGTTATGAATATGTTGTTTCAACCACAAGATATGATTTAGATAAAAAAATTTTTACAGACGCAAAAGTTGTATATGAAATAAAACGCGGTGATGTTGTGTTGGCTGTGATAAAAAAGCCGTAACGCGATATTAATATCGCGGTACTTAAAACCTTGAAAAGAGAAAATATGAATTTACTTGAAACCCTTTCACAAAAAACTTTACTTGCCGATGGCGCCATGGGCACCATGCTCCATGCGCGTGGTGTGGATTTTGATAAATCGTTTGATGAATTAAATTTATCAAATCCTGCCGCTGTAGCAGATATTCATCGGGCATATATTGAAGCAGGTGCAGAATTAATTATCACGAATACGTTTAGTGCAAATCGTTTTAAGTTGAGCAAGTATGGTTTGCAAAGTAATCTTGTTGAAATTAATCGCGCAGGCGTGGAACTTGCAAAACGAGTCGTTGCGGCTTCATTCAAAGATGTGTTAATTGCAGGTGATGTTGGTCCGCTTGGGGTAAGAATCGCTCCGTATGGCAGAATCAAGTTGGAGGAAGCCAGAGAAGCGTTTGCGGAGCAAATTCAAGCGTTAGCAGATGCAGGTGCTGATTTAATCATCATCGAAACGTTTAGTGATTTGTATGAAGTGCAGGAAGCCATCAAAGCGGCGAAAGAAGTTTGTGATTTGCCTGTGATTGCATCGGTGACGTTTACACGCGATGATAGAACATTGCTTGGTGATGACCCTGCTAAAGTTGCCACACGAATTGCAGAAGCAGGCGCGGATGTGATTGGAGTCAATTGCTCTGGCGGACCTTCGCAGTTGTTACGAATTTTGAAACAAATGAAACAGGCTGTGCCAAACGGAAAATTTTGGGTGAAACCAAATGCAGGTTGGCCCGAACAAGTGAGTGGAAGAATTATGTATCCCGCCGATGCAGAATATTTTGGCGAGTATGCTTTATTATTTCGTTCGGCAGGTGCAAACATTGTCGGCGGTTGTTGTGGAACAACTCCGCAACATATTTCTTTAATGAAAAAGGCTTTAGAGTCTGCTAATCAGACTTCCGAAGTCTTGGAGACTTCGGAAGTTACAAGTGATGAAATCATTGAACCTGCCCAACAACCAACTCAACTTGCACAAAAACTTGCTAAACAAAAATTTTCTATCTGTGTTGAGATGGACCCACCACGCGGACTTTCAACTCATAAATTATTAGCAGGTGCATCTTTATTACAAGATTCTGGTGCAGATGTTATCAACGTTGCTGATACACCCATGGCGCGCATGAGAATGTCTGCTTGGGCAGTGTGTGATTTGGTGCAACGTCAAATTGGTGTTGAAACAACATTGCATTTCCCAACACGTGGCAGAAATCTTTTGCGCGTACAAGGTGATTTGCTTGCCGCACACGCACTTGGCATTCGCAATATTTTTGTCGTCATGGGCGACCCAACTTCCATTGGTGATTATCCTGAAGCGGCAGATAATTATGATTTAGTTCCATCAGGTTTAATAAAATTAATTAAACAAGGTTTCAACATGGGGCTTGACCATTCGGGTACAAGTATTGGTCAGCCAACAAATTTTTTTGTAGGTGCGGCGTTAAATCTTTGCCCGCAAGATATGGATACTGAAGTTAAAAATTTAAATCGCAAAATCAAAGCAGGTGCCGATTTCTTTTTAACTCAACCTATTTATCGAAAAGATGATGGACCCAAATTAATCGAAGCCTACGAATCCAAACATGGCAAACTTGATAAACCGATTCTGGCGGGCATTCTTCCGTTGGTCAGTGCCAAACACGCAAACTTTTTGCACAACGAAGTGCCAGGCATTTCAATTCCAGATGAAACCTTGAAACGAATTGAGTCTGCTGGTGAAAATGCCGCTAAAGCAGGTGTTGAATTGGCTGTGGATTTAATTCAAGGAATCAAAACTTGGGCAAGTGGAATTTACATGATGCCTCAATTCCATCGTTATGATTTGGTTTCTGAAATCATTGTCAATGTGAAAGAATAACCGCTTCATTCTTAGAGGATAATTGATTTAGTACCTCAACTTGATTCTTAATCCAAACATGACAAAACAAATCTCCACTCCCAATTTTGTAATAAGCTTTTTGTTTAGTCTATGTTTTGCCTACATCATTATCGGATTTCTAAATCCGGCTTTAGATTCAACTCTGGCAATTTTCATCGCTACTTTAATTTTGATGATAATTGCCAATCTCATTCTTTATTCTTTTGTAAAACAAGCAATACGGTCTCTTAAAAATGGATTTCTCAGCAAACCGTTAAACATAATCCTTGCTTTATCTTTACCCATTTTCTTTGTTACAACAATTTATATTTGCCTGCAACTTGCTGACATATTTTTACTTGAATATATTTTAATTCCTCCAAAATATTTTTTAACATTTATTCTTACAGCCATCATTTCTATGTCATGGAGTCAAGTAGTCTGCCGCTTGATAATCGAACAGCAAGCTGTTCGACTCCAAAATATGACTGGCATTTATTTAGGCGGAATGTTTTTCTTCATTCACCTAATTCTCGCCAGAGCATTGAATCATCCAACCTTGAGTCACAATGTCGTCCTCTTTGAAGCAGATGCTGGTCCATGGATGGAAATTCTTGCTAGCCCTGAAAGCGCACCGATTAATCGTGCTGTACATCCATTGAGCTTAATTATCATTCGTCCTCTCATGCGGATTGTTTCCTTTTGGATGGGTGAACATTATCAATTAGGTGCAATGCTAGTCGTTTCAGCCACTGCTGGATTATGTATTTTCATGGCTTGGTTATTTATCAAAAGAGCCACAAATTCAAATACTTATGCTTTTCTTTTTGCTACTTTGCTAGGTTTTACTGCCTCTCATCTTTTATTCGGCTCATTGACCGAAAACTACATCTTCGGCGCGGCTTCTTTAATATTTTTCTTTTTACTCATTCAAACGAAAGAAAATCGTTTTTCCATTCTGATTCCAGCGGGTTTACTTTTATTTGGAATCACCATCACTAACATTGCTCAAGGTGTGATTGGATTATTCTTCAATAAATTTAATTTCCGCCGTTTGATACTGTTTTGTGTTTATGTTCTAGTATTTGGAATTTTTCTGACTTTATTGACAAACTTTTTACATCCAAAATCAATTACGTTTTTCTTTAATCCAAAAGATATTGCCTTTGAATTTAATTTTGTTCAAGTTGCTGGTGAAGAACCCGAATCCAGTTTTGTTGAAAAATTCCAAGTCACCACACGGACAATGGCTCTATATGGAGTCGTTTCACCAAAACCAATTGAAGCTATATCCGAAAAACCACCTTTTCCCACCATTGACCTAAAGACTTTTGACATCCGCACTCATACACTTGCTTCATACAAAGGAATTGCAAACATTCCATTAGTTTTGTGGCTTATATTGCTTGTAGGTTCATTTATCACCTTTATAAAAAATATTCGTACATCCAAACATCTTCCGCTGATGCTTGGTTTACTTGGCGCATTGGGATTTAATTTCATCATGCACCTATTCTATGGCACAGAACTGTTCCTATACACGCCGTATTGGATGTATGCACTGATTCTTTTCATTGCTTTATCTTTATCCGAGTTTGCAGAAAAAACTTGGTTTCAAATTGTTTTGGGTTTAATTGTCTTGATTATTGCAATCAATAATTTCACTTTTATTTTTTCTATACTGAAAGCAATTGCTCCGTTTTATGCAGCTTCTTAAACATGACATGTCTCATCATTACCTTAATCAATAAAGAATCATTGTATAGTAATCGTTCATAATGAACCAATTTCTATGAAGATATGTCATGTTTTTTCAAGGTAAAATACACTGATGCTCCTCACCATTGACATTGGCAACACAAACTTAACGCTTGGTTTATATGAAGGTGATAAACTCGGCGCGCATTGGCGTTTGGCAACTGACCATAACCGTATGCCTGATGAATATGGTTTGCAATTTTTAGGTGTGTTACAAAATGCGGGCAAAACAGTCAAAGATATTACAGGAATTTCGCTTGCATCTGTTGTGCCACCCTTAACAGGCAGAGTGATTCAAGCCTGTGAAGAATATTTGAAACAAAAACCGTTGGTTGTAGATGCTGGTATCAAAACAGGAATCAAGATTCGATACGAAGACCCGCGTGCCGTTGGGGCAGATAGAGTTTGTGATGCCGTTGCTGTCATCAAACTGTATGGTGCGCCTGCCTGTGTGGTTGATTTTGGAACTGCAACAACATTCAATGCTATTACAAAAGATGGTGAATATTTAGGCGGAGCAATCACTGCTGGGATTAATCTAGCGGCAGAAGCGTTATATACGCGTGCGGCAAAACTTCCACGTATCGATTTGCAATTGCCGCCATCTGTCATCGGAAAAAATACAATCCATGCCATGCAATCGGGTTTGTTGTTTGGGTATGTCAGTATGGTTGAAGGCATGGTAGCAAGATTCAAAAATGAATTAGGCAATGATATGAAAGTTGTTGCTACAGGTGGGTTAGCAGAAATCATTGCCAAAGAAACAAAAGTGATTGATATTATTTCTCCATGGCTTACGCTGGAAGGTCTGCGTCTGATTTGGGAATTAAATAAAAACGTCCCGCAGGTTTGAATTTAAGATAATCTTCAATTAAGAAACCTGCGGGACGGTGAAAGTGTGACCCGTGACAATCGTCATGGGTCTTTATGATTTTATACACTTGTAGATTTTTTATATAAACATACAATATGGATAGGAGAATGATATGAAAAAAATACTGTATTTATTGATGATAAGTTTTATATTGACAGGATGTTTGCTTCCGCCTCCACCCCCGCCGCAAACTGGTTCTGACCCTTCAACCGAATCTCAGCCTGAGGTGAATGACCAAAGTTCCCAGAATCAGAATCAACCATCCGCAACGTCAGAAGCGGAAAGTGAATCACATACTCATTCAGATGCAGCGCATACATCGGATGTAGATTTGACTAGTCTTGAAATTGGTGATGGAAAATATTCCACAACGCCGCAAGTTGGTTATGTATTTTCTTGTCAAACAAATTTCAATGGGCAAGGTGCAACGGGTCAGCAAGGCAATTGGGTGAATGGTGATGGCACATGGAATGCGTTGATGAAAGCAGTGGTGGATGGTTCTGTTTCGTGGCCGCATAGTTTTACAATTTCAATTCAAGGTGACCAGCGTGTTTTTTCTAGCAATGGTTTGCCAAACCACACAACAGGAAATTATCCAATTTCACCAAGTGATGATGCTTATACTTATGATAGAAATCCAAATTCAATTAGTGAACAATCTATTACATTAACTTTACCTGCTAACCCAACCGTTGCCGCACAACCAAATTGTATTGGTGGTGAAGTTGGGATTATGCTTTCAGGTGTAGTTTTGTTTAACGCTTTTGATGCGCTCGGACGTGATGCCCAAGTACATGAAGTACAAGATGAATGTGACGGTCATCCACAACAATCAGGTGTGTATCATTATCATGCGTTGAGTGATTGTTTAGCAGATACACAAACTGGACATTCGGCATTGATGGGTTATGCCTTTGATGGGTTTGGTATTTATGGCTATTACGATGAAGATGGTACTGAAATTACAAATGCAGATTTAGATGAATGTCATGGTCATGTTGGTTTGATTGAATGGGATGGTCAGGTTGTGGAAATGTATCACTATCATGCGACACATGAATTTCCATATACAGTTGGTTGTTTCAAAGGCACACCATCAGTCCGCTCAATTGGTGGTCAAGGCGGACAAACTCAACAAGGTGGTGATACAACGAATCAAGGTCAACAACCGCCACAAGAAGCGATTACGGCTTGTGTTGGATTATCTCAAGGTGCAAGTTGTTCAGTTGGAAATATGAGTGGTACTTGTATGACTCCGCCGAATACAAGTCAATTGGCATGTGTGCCTGCGGGCGGACCGCCTCCATAGTTAAGCAAAGTGGCTGTCACCTTAAAGGTGACAGTCACTTTAATTTTAATAACTTGTGCCCCTACGGGAATTCGAATCCCGGTTTAAGCCTTGAGAGGGCTTCGTCCTAGGCCACTAGACGATAGGGGCAAAATTTTTTGAGTGCGCGAGATTGTATCATTCGGAATTTGAAACGTCAACGAACATAGTAATTTCTCTCATGATTTAATACCAATGTACAAACCCCGCCCATCAACGCCCTTCATGTTGTGAAATGTTTTCAAGCCTGCTAACTTAAAAGATTCCAGATATTCAGGTTTTGTAAATAAACCTAATTCAAGGAATTCTTTATTATGTTCAATTCCTTTTGGTGTACTAATAAGATAATGAAATTCAAGTTTGGATACATTACCCTTTCTTGAACTATAGCTCATACGAACAATTTTCAAATCAGGTTTGTTCACTTGAAGCGTATACGATTTTCCAGGGTTCCATTGATGTGGTGCAAACCATGGCTCAATTAATAAGACCCCTGCAGGCACAAGATGCTGGGACATATTCTTTATTGTTCCCTGCAATCGAGTCTTTGATTTCACATATCCTATTGCACTAAATAAACATATGATTACATCAAATTTTTCTTTCAATTTGAAATTGACCATATCCCCCTGCCCGAACTTGATGTTTGGATAATTCTTTTTTGCAATTGCCAACATCTTTTTATCTAAATCAATTCCTTGAACTCGATAATGCTTGCTTAACAAACCAACATGAATGCCTGTGCCACAGCCAACATCAAGCAAAGAGTTTCCCTTTGACTTCTTATATTTTTGAATCAAAGTATGTAAGATATTCGATTCGGCAACATAGTCTTTTCCCTGAGCCCCGTAAAGTTCATCATAATATTTTTGTGAGTTTGAGTACATAAAACCTCGCTAAGGCCATGTAAGATGTGGCAGAATTATACAACTAATGAAAAGTCCTTGAAATAATTTCAAGGACTTTTCATTATCAAACTACCACACTCACCAACCTACCTTTTGCAACAATCACTTTCTTCGGCTGTTTGCCTTCTAAATATTTTTGAACGGTTTCGGAGGCTAACGCCGCATTTCTGATTTCATCTTCATTGGCATCAGCAGGCACGATGACTTTATCTCTTACTTTACCGTTGATTTGGACTGGGATTTCAATTGAATCATCTTTGGCGGCGGATTCATCTACGGTTGCCCATTTTTGTTGATGAATAGAATATGGTTTCTCTAAATGATTCGTCCACAATTCTTCGGCGATGTGTGGCGCAACTGGAGCCAACATTTTTATATAAATTTCTGTGGCTTCGTTCCATTCAGGTGTGCCAACTGCGCCTGCTTCACGGGCTTTGTACATGTCATTCAACAATTCCATCAAAGATGAAATGATGGTGTTGAATTCAAAATGTTCAAAGTCATAAGTGACTCGCTTCAACGTTTGGTGAACGCGTCGGCGCAGATTCTTTTTCACGTCAGCAGATGCAGGTGTCCCTGAGTTTGAAGCGTCGTCAGTGAATAATGTCCACACTCTGCGAATCCATCTTGCAGTTCCTTCAATGCCATGTGAATCCCAGGGTGCACCTTGTTGCCAACGTGCAAAGAACATGATGTAAGCACGAATCGTATCAGCACCATATTTTTGTACCAACAAATCAGGTGCAACCACATTGCCTTTGCTTTTTGACATTTTGCTATTATCTTCAGCCAAGACCATGCCTTGATTGCGTAATTGCATAACAGGCTCGCCACCTTCAGTGATTCCCATATCGCGCAAGGCTTTATGGAAAAATCTGAAATACAACAAGTGCATGTTGGCATGTTCACTACCACCAGTATATGTATCAACTGGCATCCAATAATTGTATTCAGCATCATCAAAGGGAGCCTTATCATTATGCGGACTCAAGTAACGCAAGTGATACCACGATGAACACATGAATGTATCCATCGTATCTGTTTCGCGCATGGCATATTCACCACAAATTGGGCAAGTGGCATCTTTCCATGTCGGGTGAAATTTCAACGGCGATTCACCTGTCGGCTTCCATTCTGTAATATCATCAGGCAATAAGACAGGTAATTGTTCATCTGGTAATGGATTCCAGCCATGCTTTTCACAATTCACCATTGGAATTGGCGCGCCCCAAAAACGTTGACGTGAAATTAACCAATCACGATAACGATAATTGACATCACGTTTGCCGATTCCTTTTTCTTCTAAATATTCAATCACGGCTTTGATAGCGGGATTCTTCAAACCTTTGTCATTGGTTGCTTTTGTGCCATTGAATTGACCAGAATTAATCATCACGCCATCGTGTTCGTGTGCGTGTTCCATTGTTTCACCATTCAGTTCAACACCATCAGGTTGAATCACAGGAACAATTTTCAAACCGAATTTTCTTGCAAATTCAAAGTCACGTTGGTCATGGGCAGGCACTGCCATAATTGCGCCTGTGCCATAAGACATCAAAACATAATCCGCCACCCAGATTGGGATTCGTTCTTCATTGACTGGATTGATAGCATATCCGCCAGTGAAGACTCCTGTCTTTTCTTTATCTTTCGCTTCGCGCTGGATGTCAGTCTGTTTCGCCGCCTGAGCCTGATACTCGCTGACAGTTTGTGCATTTTCTGGCGTGGTGATTTTATCTACCAACGGATGCTCTGGTGACATGACCATAAATGTTGCACCCCATAAAGTATCAGGGCGTGTGGTGAAGATTTCAATCGAATCACCAGCCTCGGTCTTAAATATTACAGATGCACCTTCACTTCTTCCAATCCAATTGGTTTGTGAAACTTTGATAAATTCGGGCCAGTCTATGCCTTCAAAATGTAATAACTCGTCGGCATAATTTGTGGCTTTGAAAAACCATTGCTCCAATTCTTTTTTAATCACCGGTGTTCCACAACGGTCACAGACTCTATCTTCACCTTTGACTTGTTCACGCGCTAAAGTTGTATTGTCTTTTGGGCACCAATCTACTGAAGCTTTTTTTCGATACGCCAAACCTTTTTTATACAACTGGATGAAAAACCATTGTGTCCATTTATAGTATTCAGGGTCAGATGAAATCGCTTCACGCTCCCAGTCAAACATGGCACCCATCGTACGCATTTGTCTTTCCATGCGTTCAATGTTTTGATACGTCCACTTCTTAGGGTGGATATTATGCTTAATCGCCGCGCCTTCTGCTGGCAAACCAAACGCATCAAATCCCATTGGGAACATGACGTTATATCCCTGCATTCGCTTAAACCTCGCGCGCGCATCGGGTGGAGTCATGGCATACCAATGACCAATGTGCAAGTCACCACTTGGGTAAGGCAACATGGTCAAAGCGTAATGTTTCGGTCTGCTTTCATCAATCACAGCCCGGTATAACTTATCCGCTTCCCATTTGGCTTGCCATTTCGGCTCAAAGGCTTGTGGGTTAAAAGATTTATCTTTTATCTCATTTTTTGTAGTCATTCTTTCCTCTTTTTCAGTTTCAGGTATCAAGCTCCAAGTATCAGGAGGGTCTACCGTCTTAATAACAAAAATCCTTCATCCACATCAGGGACGAAGGATTACTCCGCGGTACCACCCAAATTCGGTTGAAATGTTTGAAGGTTACAAGTTGCAGGTTTTAACCTTCAACATTCAACCTTTCAACTTTCAAACGCTCTTTGATTGCTATAACGGGCTGACCCGTGAATGACTACATTGCTTCACCATTCAAGTCTCTCTTGCGAGGAACAGGCGAGTTCGGTCTTGTGATGGCTTCTCGTAAATACCATTGAAGGGCTTCCACCTTGCTTTCCCTTCTCGCTGACGAGATGACTTACTACTCCTGCTATGACTTTTGTTGAGACCTGACAGGTTTTGAAAACCTGTCAGGTCTTTTATTTAATTTGTGGACCCAGAGGGATTCGAACCCTCGACCTTCTCAATGCCATTGAGACGCGCTCCCAACTGCGCTATGGGCCCCTTTTCGATTTTTGATTGTAGATTTCAGATTTACGCTTTAGACTGTGATTTTTAATCGTCAATCCAAAATCGGTAATCGTAAATCTGGTGGACCTGAGGGGATTCGAACCCCTGACCTTCTCAGTGCGATTGAGACGCGCTCCCAACTGCGCTACAGGCCCAAATTCTAAAGCGTGGGCTATTCTAATTGAAGCATAGGGGAATGTCAATGAAACTATAACCATGTCATTCTGAGCCGCGCTCTTGCTCTTTGCGGCGAAGAATCTCAACATAATGATAGAGACTCTTCACTATCATTCAGAGTGACATTACTTCTGCAATGGGAAGACAACCTTCATCGTCGTGCCTTTGCCACGACCATCAGACTCAGCCCAAATCTTTCCGCCTTGTGCTTCGATTAAACCTTTTGCAATGGATAAACCGATTCCAAGCCCACCATAACTGCGCGTATTGGGTGGTTCAATTTGATAAAACTCTTCAAAGATTTTTTCAAGTTTATCAACGGGAATGCCTTTGCCTCTGTCATTGACCCATGCAACCACTTCATTATTTTGTTGCACAGCACCAACTGTAATTTCACCGCCGCTATTTGAAAAACGGACAGCATTATTGAGAATGTTTACAAACGCCAAAATCGTTTTTTCTTGGTCAACGTTAATGAAGATGGGCGCATCTTGAAAAGCATAAGTCAGGCTGAGGTCACGGCGCGAAGCGGAGTACTTAATCTCGTCCACTGCAAAATTCAAAATATCTTGAATCGGCACACGCTGTGGATTCATCACCATTTCATCAGTTTGTAATAAAGTTAAGTTACTCATTTGGTCAAGCAAAGAACGCATTTGTTCAGCCGCACTCAACACTTGATGAATATGCTCAGATGATTCTCCTTTGGCGGTTTCTTGTAAAAAGCCACCATAACCCATAATAATTCCAAGCGGCGTGCGTAACTCGTGTGAAGCCAACGCCAAAAAATTATTTTTGATTTCATTATTTTCTTTAACTTTTTTGAGGGCTTGTTGTGTGGTTTTTAACAAACGTGCATTTTCAATTGCAATCGCCGCGTGAGATGCAATTACGGATAATGTTTCCACATCGGCTTCATCAAAATTGCCGTTATTTTTATTGACCGCTTCTAACACACCGACCGTTTTATCTTTGATATTCATCGGCACGCCGATTAAATCTTCCACTTTGAATTTTATATTATCGGCAACCAAAGAATAATGACGCGGGTCTTGCTCGGCAGTGTTATTAATCATCAAAGGTTTATTGGTACGGAAAATGGTTCCAGCCAAACTGTTTTCAATTGGCACTGGAATTTCGGCAAGTTTTTCAGGGTCAGAACCTGTTGCCGCCGCAAAAAATAATCGTGGCTTTTTTTCGTCATACAACAAAATCGAAGCGGCTTCGCAATTTAATAATTCGGTGGCAGTGGCTGTAATAGTTTGTAACAAAGTGTTCAATTCCAAATTGGAATTCAACGCCACACTTAACTCAACCAACCTCAATAGTGATTGGTGCTTGCCTTGCAACTCTCTCAATTGACCAGTTTTTGTTGACATAGAAATAGTGTACATTCTTTAAGATTGAAATTCAAGACCCAATTGTCACATTCAATTTGATAGTGAGGACTTGACCCTTTCGCTTGAACATCCTACAATTTGACTTGCCCGCTTCTTTTCTACGTGGATGCCTGATTCAAGAGTGCGTCGCACCTTACGGGTATACAGAATCTCCCGTGTCAAAAACTCTTGAATGAATACTTAACTTTGCTATTCAAAGTGCGACGCACCCATACTTTCGCAATGACATAATAACCTTTTAGGAGACTTTCCATGTCTGATTATTTATTCCGCGGTTCACTCGAAAAACTAGACAAAGACATTTACAACTTAACCCAACTCGAACAAGAACGCCAAGCGCGTAAGTTGATTCTGATTGCGTCCGAATCCACTGCACCGATGGCGGTTCGTGAAGCGTTATCTTCTGCATTTCAAAATATTTATGCCGAAGGTTATCCAGATGAAGAAACACGTTGGATGGATGATGCGGAAATTTTGGATTATCCCGCACGTTTGGCGAATTATCGCCGCAACAGTGACCCGCGTTATTACAAAGGCGTGGAATATGCAGATACGGTTGAAGCCTTGGCTCGCAGACGTGTGGCTCAAACTTTTGCCGCCAACGGAATCACTGCGGATGAAATCTATGTCAATGTGCAAGCCTTGTCTGGTGGACCTGCCAATAATGCGGTTTATCATGCTTTGTTGAATCTCGGCGATACAGTCATGGGACTCAACTTATTACACGGCGGACATTTATCTCATGGTTCATCTGTAAACCGAAGTGGGAAATGGTTCAAAGCCGTTCATTACACCATCAATGAAAATGAAAAAATTGATTACGAAGCCGTGCATGAATTGGCAATGCAACATAAACCAAAATTGTTAATTGCTGGTTATTCATCTTATTCATGGGTACCAGATTGGGAAAAATTTAGAAAGATAGCAGATGAAGTTGGAGCATATTTGTTAGCAGATATTTCTCACATTGGTGGAATGGTTGCGGCAGGAGTTGTACCTTCACCAATTGGTTTTGCTCATGTAGTCATGTCCACGACTCATAAATCAATTGATGGTCCGCGTGGGGCAGTGATTATGACCACAGATTCAAACATTGCCAAGAAAATTGATAAAGCAGTTTTCCCCGGTGAACAAGGTGGACCACATGTGAATGTGTTTGCTGGTTTGGCTTTAACTTTTAAGTTGACTCAAACCAAGCAATTCAAAAAATTACAAGAACAAACATTGAAAAATGCCAAAGCCATGGCAGACCAATTTGAAAAACGCGGACTTCGCGTTCCATTTGGTGGCACGAATACACATCTTGTAAATGTAGACTGCACAAGTATTGTCGGGGAAGATGGCACAAGTTTAAGTGGCGACCAAGCCTCACGCATTTTGGATATTGTTGGAGTTGTTGTAAATCGCAACACGATTCCTGGTGATAAAAATTCGATGGATCCAAGTGGAATCCGTTTGGGAACTCCATGGATTACACAACGTGGCTTTGATGAAAAGAAGACTCGTCAATTAGCCAACATCATGGCAGATGTTTTGTTAGCCTGTGCGCCTCATTCAGTGGATACAGTTAGAAAAGGAAGACAAAGAAGAGCGAAAGTTGATTTCAATGTGCTGAACTCTGCCAAATTAAAAATCAGAAAACTTGCAGAAAGCGCAGGCATTGATTTCAAATACGAAAAAAGTAAATATCCACATTTTTATTATATTGACGATACCAATAAAAGCAACGTCTTTGAATTAAGCGGCACACGCATTCGTCAGGTATTGGATTATGCAGTTTCAACTGATATGTCTGCATTGAAGAAAAATAAATCCACTACAACTACAATTGCAACTCCAAAAGGAGTTGTGAAAGGCATGCTTACATGTATAGATGCAAACACCTATCAATTACAAGTTTCATCAACCAAAGTAGGCCTGATTGGCACATGGCTAAGAGATTTATCCGATGGATATTTGTCATTTAATTTAAATGGCGAAAAAGATTTTAGTGCAATGCGAATGCCAGGTGCGTTTGTAGTGAGTGATGTTAAAAAGAAAAAGGTTGTAACACAGCCTGTCACAAAAACCAAAAGCGAAGAAAAAGTTTGGTATGTCGGAATCAATTCACAGGTCGAGAAAGAAGCGTTGCCGTCGTTTGAATGGAATGAAATCGAAGGTGAATTAAAGAAAACAGCATTAAATCAAACGCATAAAAATCTAAATGGAAGAATGGTTCCGTTTGCAGGGTGGGAAATGCCCGTGGTGTACACATCTATTTTTGAAGAACATCTTGCCACGCGTAATGCGGCTGGTTTGTTTGATGTGAGTCACATGGGTGTGTATGATGTGCGTGGTGCGGATGCGGCTTCGTTCCTCGATGCAGTATGCGCAAATGATTGTGGTGCGTTGCAATCTGGCGAAAGTTTATATACACATTTCTTAACGCCTGATGCAGATGTGATTGATGATACGTTGGTGTATCGTCGCGGTTGGGATAATTATTTGGTGGTGGTGAATGCATCCAATGATGATAAGGTTCGCAGTTGGTTAGAAAATGTGCGTGATGGAAAAGTTAAGATTGATAATGCAAGACCTTTTGCTCGCACATACGGATATGATGCAAACATCCGCAACTTGCGGGACCCGAAAGTTGGTTCTGCCATGCGAGTTGATATCGCGCTACAAGGACCGAAGAGCCGCGACATTTTGATAGCGATGGGTATGAATGAGGAAACAAGTAGACAAGTAAACAAGTTGAAGCGCACAGAATTATGTGACGCTGTGGTTGGCAGATTTGATTTGATTGTCTCGCGCACAGGTTATACAGGTGAGAAGATGGCATTTGAATTATTTGTGCATCCTGAACAATCGGTTGATTTGTGGAATACGATTTTGAAAGTTGGTGAGCCGTTTGGAGTCAAGCCAATTGGTTTGGGAGCCAGAGACTCATTACGCACAGAAGCAGGCTTGCCATTGTATGGTCATGAAATGGGAATTGGTTCTGGTCTCGATATGTCCCGCGAAGACCAGCGGGACTACTCGACCAGCGTTTTAAATGGACGTGATTTGGGAGTTGGGGAAGGTGGGTTTGGTTCATACGTCAAAACCTATAAACCATATTTCATTGGTCGTGATGCATTCTTAGCCAGAGAAAAAGAACGCAAAGGTGTTGTGATTCGTTTTACATTTGATGAACAACGCAACCCCATGGCACATAACGGTGACCCTGTTGTTAATGCAAATGGAGAAAAGATTGGTTTTGTCACATCCAGTGCATTGGATAGAGAACGCTTCCAAACAGGTCAGGCATTTGTAGATTTGAAGTATGCCAAAGAGGGCACAGCCATTGGGATTCATCAAGGCGGCAGAATGGATCGCTCAGCAGGTTTGGCAAAGGTTGTGTCTAGGTTTGCGAAACTTTAAGAGACTAGGGAATTGGGACGGTTGAGGACGGATACCGTCTCATTTCTCTCACAGATTGAAAGATGAATTAAAGGGATGAAGATGTAAAATGACCCTATAATCCCATATTTCCACATCCAAAGATGTTTATCACCAGTAAGATTATTAATCCGATTAAGAAAGCCGTCGAAAATTTATTTTTTGCGAATACGAAACCCGCTACTATAAGAAGATACATGGGCCATAGTACACCCGCTCCAAAAATAAAAGCAGCAACACCAGAAGCACCATTATCATTAACTGGTGCAGGGTTTATTGCAAAGAGTAATCCACCTGGAAAGGCAGCAATACCAAAGATAATAAAAACTCCATCTGCAGAAAAAGCTTCTAAATTCAATAGATAGGCAAAGAGCATTGCTAATCCGATGAGGACGAAGGCAATAATGGCTTTCTGTTTTTTTGATTCAGTGTTTGATGGGGAAACATCTTGATTCATAAACGCCTCTTTTATATATAATGTAAAAACACCTTTTTCTCAGATTAGTTTTGTCTTGTAGTTGCAAATTGACCCATCGCCCAACCCCTTCCCAATTTGGAAGGGGTGTTTGCTTCCTCTCCTTTAGGGAGGCTAGGAGGGGTATGATATAATGCTAAGCAGATTAATGATTTTGCTTAGCAAGGAGATTTTATGACTACCACTTCTGTCAAAGTGAGTGCAAAGTATCAAATCGCAGTTCCACAAATTGCACGTAAAAAATTGAATATCAAAAAAGGCGACCGTTTAATTGTAGATGTTCAAGATGGCGTGATTATTTTGATTCCAACTCCTAAAAGTTATACAAATTATCTGCAAGGCTTGCATAGTGAAATTTGGAAAAATATAGATACTCAAAAATATCTGAATGAGGAACGCGGCTCATGGACGAATTCAACAAACGACTAGCCAAAGCCAAGGTTATTGGCTTGGATACACCTATCTTTATTTATTTCCTTGAAGAACATAAAAAATATAAAGAGATTGCACAAATCACAATTAGTGGAATTGAAAAAGGGAAATGGCAAGGTGTTACATCCACAATTACCTTAATGGAAATTACTGTCCGCCCGTGGCAGGTTGGGAGTGAATCTATTGCACGAGAATACGAAGCAGTATTAGTTCATTTTCCAAATTTATCTATCGTAGATGTAAATCGAAATGTTGCCAGAATCGCGGCTCAATTACGAGCAAAATATAAAATATCAACACCAGATGCTTTACAAGTAGGGGCGAGTCTTAATTTTGGTGCAAAAGCATTTTTGACGAATGACAAAAGATTATCTAAACTCGAAGAATTGATTGATGTAATCGTATTAGATGATTATATAGAATAAAAATCCTCAAACATAAATTGCAAATTGACCTCTCCCCAACCCTCTCCTACAGGAGAGGGTGTTTGTTTCGTGAAGGATTAACTCCTCCCGATTTTGAAGGTTTAGAGAAGTTAAAATTGCGAATCTTCGATTAAGGTAAAATCAATTCAGGAGTACGAATATGAAAAACTTAAAACGTATCACCTTTGACCCTACTATCATGGGCGGCAAACCTACCATTCGCGGTATGCGTGTGACAGTTGGCATGATAATTGGTCTCATTGCTTCGGGGCATAATACAAATGAGATTCTAAAAGCGTATCCATACCTTGAAGCGGAAGATATTCGTGAAGCCCTCATGTATGCCGCATGGCGAGTCGAAGAAATTGAATTGCCTCTGGCAAGTGCATGAAAATTCTAATTGATATGAATCTTTCACCAGATTGGGTGAAAGTTTTACAAAAAGCAGGTTGGGAAGCAGTGCATTGGTCAACTGTGGGTGATATCCGTGCTTCTGATGATGTCATTATGTCCTTTGCACGAGAAAATGATTTTGTGGTTTTTACCCACGATTTAGATTTTGGAGTTTTGTTGGCTTTAACAAAAGCAGAAAATCCTAGTGTGATTCAAGTCCGTACCCAAGATGTGTTTCCAGATGTTCTAGGAAATAGAATAGTGCAAGTCTTCAAAGATCATCAAGAGATTCTTGAAAAAGGGGCATTAATTACGATTGATGAAGAAAAATCAAGAATTAGAATTTTGCCTTTTGAATAAATAAATCTTGAAATCAAATTACCTAATTTTATGAAGAAAGAATATAACTTTAGCAAAGGGAAGCGTGGCGCAGTCCGCCCTGCACCAAAAGGAAAAACTCGTATTACGATTCGTATTGACGATGATATTTTGGAATGGTTTCGTGGTGAAGTAGATGCCGCTGGTGGTGGCAATTATCAAACCTTGATTAATCAAGCCTTGCGAGACTATTTGAATCAACAACAACAGCCTTTAGAAGATTTACTGCGAAGAGTGGTAAGAGAAGAATTAGTTGCAACGAAATAATAAATCTTCAAATGGAGAGGAGAGTTTGTTTCGTGAAGGATGTTTTTACAGAATCAAACAGACAGGCGTATGCCCGTCTGTTTGACTTACACTAACAATAAAGAGGAGAGGATTATGGTACGTTTATTGAGGCGGGAGAAGAACTGCATCAATCACGTGGATAACACCATTGGAGGCTTCTACATCAGTGATGATAACTTGCACAGTGTCATTCAAGAACACATTGCCATCTCGAACAGTAATCGTGATGTCTGCGCCTAAAACAGTGGGTGCACTGGTGAGACCAACCACATCAGCCGCCATTACTTTTCCTGAAACAACATGGTAGAGCAAAATATCGGTCAATTGTTGTTTATTTTCAGGTAAGAGCAGGCTATCTAATGTGCCAGCAGGTAAGGCGGCGAAAGCATCGTCAGTTGGGGCAAAGACCGTAAATGGACCTTCGCCACTTAATGTTTCAACCAATTCAGCGGCTTGCACTGCGGCAACCAAAGTGGTGAAGCGACCATCAGCCACAGCAACATCAACTATGGTGTTAGATTCAGAAGCGGTTTCATCGGTAGGTGGTAACAAAACTGCATCAATGACATGAATCACACCGTTTGAAGTTTCAATATCAGTGATGATAACTTGCACAGATTCGTTGAGGTACACATTGCCCATATCTACATTGATGGCAACATCTTGACCTAAAACAGTGGGTGCACTGGTGAGACCAACCACATCAGCCGCCATTACTTTTCCAGCCACAACATGGTAGAGCAAAATGTCAGTCAATTGTTGTTTATTTTCTGGCAAGAGCAGACTGTCTAATGTGCCTTCTGGTAATGCGGCAAAGGCATCATCCGTTGGGGCAAAGACCGTAAACGGACCTTCGCCTTTGAGAGTATCTACCAATTCAGCGGCTTGCACAGCGGCAACCAAAGTGGTGAAGCGACCATCAGCCACGGCTGTATCAACAATGTCTGCCAATTCTGGTTCAGGGGTGGCGGTGGGTTCCGGCATTGCGGTTGGTTCAGGTGCCGGGGTTGGGGTAGCGGCAGGCGCACACGCCGCTAAAACAAGGGAGACTACGAGGAGTAGTCCGACGAAGAGGGAATTACGTTTCATGTGATTTTTCTCCTTCTAACAATAAAAATTGGTTATCAATATTTGCACATATTTTGCAAATATACTAAATTTATTGTACATGTTTTGTAACGATAGTCAAGAACTGCCCACCCTCTCTAATCAAACTATTATTCTTAACTTTATTAACTGAATCTCATTTGATTTAATCAATTATTTAGTTTCTCCCCCAAACAAATTTTTTCACCAAAAACGCAAATAAAAAAACTTTTACGGTATCATTCCATGTCAAAGAGTCACAAAATAAAATAAGGAAATCTAATAATTATGGGTCAAGCAACCTTACGAAGAATCCGAAAACGAAAAGTGGAAAAGTAATTCGTAACGAGTAATGCGTAATGAGTAACAATCAATTACGTTTTACGCACTTAACGCCTGCACAAACACCTCAACCATTTTTTCAATGTTAATTTCTTCCGAAACAATCCGAAATGATTCTTTTCCCATTTCTCTTAATCGTTTCACATCAGATAAAGCAAGTTTCATTGTAGAAACAAGCACTTCATAATTTTCAGGTTCAATTTGCCAGCCATTTTTTTCTCTCACTAAATCATCTTGTGTGCCATCGCCTTTTGCCACAATAACAGGTAATCCATAACTCATGGCTTCTTGCACAGCCAATCCGCCAGTGCCGGGTAAGACGAATAAATCTGCTTTTTCAAAATATGGCTTGAGTTCTTTGCCATGCTTTGCACCAACAAATTCAGTTTGCGGATAAATTTCTTTTGCAAGCATTTGCAAACTTTCTTTTTCTGGTCCATCACCCACAATGGTTAACTTAGGCTTTGATTCCATCTCAGCACATGCACGAATTAATGAATCAATTCTTTTTCTTTCTTGTAATCTTCCAACGAATAAAATGGAAGGTCTAAGGTCTAAAGTCAAAGGTCTGATAGGTATTTCAAAATTGGGCATCAATGATACCGAATTATGTGCTACAAAAATTTTTTCCTGTGGGAAACCCAATCGAGCATATTCATCCGCACCACGTTGACTGTATGCAATCATTCCATCAAACTGGTTAATAAAATTTTTCCAAAATCTATTTTGCTTTGGCGCGCCAAGTCCCCAACCAATGACTTTTCGTCCACGTTTTTGCATCCACTTCACCGCCGCAGATGTGGATAAATATCGTGGATTTGCTTCGACAATCAAAGCATCAGGGTTTGATTCTTCAAGCCAGTTGATGAATCCTTTTTGATAGCAAAGATAAAATTTCCCGCTAAACAAATGGATATTTTTCGCTTCGACCAACGTGGCAACTTGAGTCTTGCCCCCTGCTATCATTTCTTCGCTTCGGGCATTGCCTGCAAATAGTGCCATCCCATTTTTGCAATGACTCGCCAGCAAATCAAAAAACGGCACACGATAACTTGGGAGCACACGTTGTTGTAAAGCGAGTTTACCTTTGAAATTCATTTCGCCTCACAACGAGAAAAGATAACAGCGTATTCATCTTGATATTCTTCGCACCAAACATTTGATTCTGAAACTGCTTGAATTAATTTTGCTTGTGATGCTTGAGAAAGTAAAAGTAAGTTAATATCTTCTTTATCAAAAAATTCACCCCAACCTTGTGCATTTGTGACATTCACATAATCTTGCCATTGCGCGACAGAAAAACTATACATGCGAGTATCTATCCATGTGGGGCGAGAAGGTAGCATGAATTGAAGATACGAACCAAAAGCATAATCATTCCATAATGGATTTGGCAATTCTTCGTTTGCTTTCAAAAATTCCACTGCTTGAATCGGTGTGGTGGATAATTCATACAGTGGTGGCGCGTCTTTCCACCATGAGTCACGAATGTTGGGGGTAAGCAAAAGTGGCAGGGTCAGCAACACAAGCCCGACCGTCGTATTGAGGCGTGGATTAATTTTCTCAATCGGTTTATCAAGCCATTGATGACTCCAATCCGCAATTAATTTTGATGTGAAAATCGCCAGCAAAAACATAAACCAAATTACATAGCGAATACCTGAAAGTGCGAGCCAACCAAAGCCGAGAAATAAAATCCATTCGAGCAGAGATAATTTATTTTTTGATAAACTCGCAATGATAGGAAAGGCGAGCAACCATGCGAAAAATATATTCATTTGCCAACCTGCATTTGTTGGCGGATACCACTCGACGCTGAATAAATAATCGGATGGATTGTTCAAAATGAAAAACAAATATTCCCAAACCCCGAAACCATGCGGATTTAATAAACTTGCAATTAACATTGCCACAATAGCATGTGTCATTGTTTTGCGATTTCCGTTGCCAAAAATGAACGCCACGCCTGCCAACACAAACGGCAAAATAAATGAGCCATGCAAGTTAACCCAAAACAAAACAGAAAGCGGAAGTAAAAATAAAAGTTTGTTGTTTTTGTTTTGCCATTGATAGATTGCGAACAAACATAATAAAAATAATGGATACGCAAATAATTGCGGACGTATCATCCAGTTGTTCGATGTGGAAAGACCTAGAATAAATAAAAGAATAGTAACTGTCCGCGCGCCAGACCATGTTCGCATTAGAAACCAAATCATTGCATAAGTCATTCCAATTAATATAGCACGCAATAAAAAAGTTAAACCCGCCTCTCCAATTTGATAAATCCAATAAAAAATAATCGCCGATAACCATTGTTGATAAAAAATTGGTTCACCTGCGCGGCTGTGACTCATGGTATCTATTATTGGAATTGAGCCTTGCTCCAAAATATCTTTTCCTAAACGCAGATACCACCAATAATCTTGCGCGGGGACAGATAGCATGAATGTAAGCGCAAGCAGTGGGAATAACGCGAGAGAAAGCCAGAGGAAGTTGTAGGAGTTTTTCATTAGTTATCAGTTATCAGTATTCAGTCCCCCACATGCGGAGCAGAATAGGCTGGCGATTTATGCACATGCACAACTTTCCATTTTTCATTTATTTTTACAATCACACGGCTTTCGTTGTGTGATGCAACTTTAACTCCATCTTTTGAAGATGTGCTAATCAATAAGGTATAACTTGCAATGGCTGTGTCACCATATCTTTGAATCAATAAATTCGATAAATCAAAACGAGTTTTACCTGTTTCTTCTGCGCCAAACACGGCACCGCGTTCTGCATTGGATGTCATCATAAATTCATGAAATGGCAAACCATCTAAACGATGTGGCGTCACCCACCATTCATATAAAGTTAAATCTTCGGATGTGGTTTCGTGATAAGAAGTAATATCATTTTGCATGATGCCTTGCAAATGTTTCAATAAAAATTCGTGAATTTCTTTATCCATTTTTTTCTCCAATTTCGCAGGGCGACCCGCCCGTTATGATTTTGATTCTTTACAAATATTGATGGGTCGCCCCTACAACAAAACTTTGAGATACGACTCGACCATTTTATCTAAACCAAATTCTGATTCTGCTCGCTTCCTTGCCGCGCCTCGAAATTGACTCTGTTCCAACAATATTTTCTCGGCTGATAGTGCCAACGCTGAAATATCAGGTGTTTCTAACTTCCATGGATTTGCTCCATAAGGAACAACCACGCCAGCAGAATCGCCAACTAATTCTTTTAATGAACCACTATCAAATCCAATGACAGGTAATCCACAGGCTAGTGCCTCAATCACGGAATTTGGGCAGGGCGGATTCACCTCTGCACAATACATGAGATGTGATGAACGAATCAAGTGCGGAATTTTCTCTCGTTGTATAGTACCTAAAAATTTTACTGGTACTTTGCTTTGCAATTTCTTTTGAGTTTGTTCATCCACTGTGCCAGCGACTATTACTTCCATTGGGAATTTTTCAGCGAGTTTTTCTGCAACTGCGACTCCATGAAACAAGCCTGAATTTAGTCCGCGTGCCAGACTGCCTTCAAGCAAAAGCATTCTGTAAACATTATCTGGTCTTTCATGTTCGCCGTTTGGATTGTAAAGGTCTAAATCCACGCCGTTGATAATCACTTGTGATGGTTTGTTTGCAACGCCATACCAATCTTCCCACCAAGTTTTGATAAATTGACTTTGATAAATGACTTTATCCGCAAAGCGTTCACGAATCAGTGAAAGCATAAAATTGCCGTAAATGGCGCGGGTTGTGTATCGAATCCCTGACCATTTGACATGATGCACCCAGTTGATGCCATCTAATCGTTGGACTAAGCGAATGCCGCGCTGGTGAACCCGTTTGAGGTCAAGTAAGAAGCGTGTACCCGCAATCACAAGAACCGCATCAGATTTATCATCAAGATTGTACGTGACATCAATCCCGCGTGATTTTAATCCCTGCTCAAATTTCAAACGGAACGATGCCATGCCGCCTGTGCCTTGCACAAACGGCGTGATGCAAATGCGAGTCATAATTTGATTATAACGTAGGGGCATAGCGAAGGTCTTTTGAGAATAACTTCTATAAAAACTTCGCTATGCCTTTACAGTTTATGGTATGCTTAATTTGATAACACTTGGGAGCGTTTGGTTCATGTATATTGCTATTGAAGGAGTCATTGGCGTTGGTAAGACAACCTTGGCTCGAATGTTACAAAACACGTTTGATGCAGAAGTTTTATTGGAGGTCTTTGAAGAAAATCCTTTCCTTTCTGATTTTTATGGTGACCGTGCCCGTTATGCCTTTCAGACTCAAATTTTCTTTTTGTTGAGTCGTTATCATCAACAAAATAATAATGTGCCGAAAACGTTAGCAGAAGGAAAAAATTTGATTTCAGATTACACCTTTGCAAAAGATGCGTTATTTGCAGGGATTAATTTGAAGGGCGATGAGTTGGATATGTATCATCGAGTGCATGAAGCGTTGGGAGAAAAAATTCCAAAACCCGATTTGTTGGTATATTTACAAGCCACAACCGATACATTAATGAATCGCATTGCCTTTCGTGATAGACCGTATGAACGCCAGATGGAACGAAGTTATATTGATGAATTAAATCAAGCGTATGAAGATTTTTTTTCAAAATCGTATGACCATACACCTGTTTTGAAAATTGATTCGAATGATTTAAATATTATTCAAAATACAGAGCATATCAAGTTGGTTGAAAATAAAATTCGTGAAACCTTGGGCTTGAGTCCGTTTCAACCAAGTTTGCCACTAAAATAATTTTAAAACACAAAGGACACGAAGGTCACAAAGTTTTAAAATCCAAACCACTGAGGCACAGAGTCACGGAGTTTTATATATTTTTTCTCTCAGTGACTCTGTGGTTCAAAAGAAAATACGCTATCCACACTGTTACTGTGCAAGAGGTCGAATAAAGATTAAATCCGCGAAAATTAGCGAAATTCGCGGCAAAAAACAAAAAAGGAATGTATGCGCGTTACTCGTGAATCATTACTCCGCATTGCAAAAGAAACCGTTCAAGAACGGGCATATAACGATTCAAATATCATCGCCGCATATTTAACGGGTTCATTATTAACCAACGATCCCATGCTCGGTGGCACAGCCGATATTGATTTGGTTTTCGTGCATAAAAACGAACCACAAATAAAACGCGAGTTCAAAAAACTCACGCCTGATTTTCATTTAGATATTACACATCGCTCAAAAGATGATTTCAAATCACCGCGTGAATTGCGTGCAGACCCATGGCTTGGGTATGAAGTCTATGACCCGATGTTGTTATATGAACGCGAAAAGTTTTTTGATTTTATACAAGCCAGTTTACGCGCAGGCTTTGAATTTGAACAACCCGCACTCACTTTACAACGCTGTCAAAACTTGTTAACCAACGCCAGAAATATTTGGTTTGAAATTTCTGAATTTCACGGCGAAGCCACGCCAAAAGAAATCCAAATTTATTTGCAATCTTTATTCAATGCCATCAATGCCGTTGCAGAATTAAATGGTGAGCCAATTTATCATCGCAGGTTGTTGCTCGACTTTCCCGCACGTGCCGAAGCCGCACAAAAGCCCGGCATGGTGGCGGGCGTGTATGGTCTGCTTGGCGCAAATAAAATTGAACCAGACCAAATTCAAACTTGGCTTTCGGATTGGAAGTCTGCTTATCAAGTAGCGAGCGGAGCGAATACAAAACAAAATATAGATGAATCGATTCACGCGACTCGTTTGAATTATTACGACAAAGCCATCAAAGCCATGCTCGCCAGTGAAACGCCTCTGACTTCGGTTTGGCTTGTGTTGTGGACTTGGACATTATCCATCCAGACACTTAATGGCGACCATCTCAAATTTTGGCAAAATGCTTGTAACTCTTTAGGTTTACTCGGTGACGGATTTATTGAACATGTGCAAGGCTTAGACCATTTCTTAGATGAAATCGAAATCATGTTTGAAGAAATCGCCACAGCGAATGGATTAAATGACGAAACACCTTTATAAAAACCTGACAAATCATTGTCAGGTTTTTTCTTAATTAATGCTATGTCATTCTGAGCCACGCTCTTGTTCTTGTGGCGAAGAATCTCAAAGATTATCGTAGAGATTCTTCGCTTCGCTCAGAATGACATGAAAGAGGACTTATGCAAAACTTTACAGACGTAAAACTTGAAATCTTCGTACCACAAGACCATGCTCTAAACATTCGTGATGAACTAGCAAAAATCGGCGTTGGTGTGATTGGAAATTATGACCATTGCGTTGCTCTCACACCCGTGCGTGGATTCTTTCGCCCAACCGAAGGAGCGAATCCATTTGAAGGAAAAGTAGGCGAAATCAGCGAAGTAGCGGAATACAAACTCGAAGTCAATTGCAAACGCGAGTTGGTCAATGAAGCGATTAAAACAATTAGAAAAACTCATCCCTACGAAGAGCCGTTGATTAATATTTTTCCGCTGGCAAATCATTTGTTTGAAATGAAATAAAAAATCGAACAGGTCTGATTGGTCTAACTAATCAGACTTATAAGACCATTTAGACTAAAAGACTAGGAGACTAAAAAATGCCCACAAATTCCCAATCCCTTCACCTGCCGTTTGGTGAAAACAAAAATGCCGAATGGTATGGAAAAGATATTATTTCCGTTAAACAATTTACTCGCAACGACTTAGAATACATCTTCGGTGTCGCACACGAAATGCGTGGCATGGTCGAAAGAGTCGGAACGTTTGACTTGCTCAAAGGAAAAATTTTAGCAAATTTATTTTATGAGCCATCCACCAGAACATCATCATCGTTTACAGCCGCAATGGAAAGATTAGGTGGTTCGGTCATCCCGATTAATGAAGTGAAATATTCTTCTGTATCAAAAGGTGAAAGTTTGCCAGACACAATTCGTACACTCGAATGTTATGCCGATGTGATTGTGTTACGTCACCCAGAAACTGGCTCTGCGGCGATTGCAGCAAAAGCGGCAAAGAAACCTGTTATCAATGCAGGTGACGGAGTTGGTGAACATCCTACCCAAGCCTTACTGGATATATTCACTATTTATGAAGAATTAGGCGCAGGTCAAGTAGATGGTATGACTGTCACCATGCTTGGTGATTTGAAATATGGTCGCACTGTGCATTCATTGGCGAGATTATTATCCATGTTCACAAATATCAAATTGAATTATGTTTCGCCTGAAATTTTGAAAATGCCAAAAGAAGTGATGGATGAAATTGGGGAAAAGAATATTCCACAAGCAGAATTTGATACCTTAGAAAAGGTTTTACCTGAGACGGACGTTTTGTATGTAACACGTGTGCAAAAAGAACGCTTTGAAGACCCAGCCGATTATGAAAATGTCAAAGATGCGTATGTGATTGACCCAGAAATTATGAAATCCGCAAAAGGAGAAATGATTGTGATGCACCCACTTCCACGTGTAGGGGAAATCAGCACTGATTTTGACGATGACCCTCGCGCCGCATATTTCCGTCAGATGGAATATGGTTTGTATGTCAGAATGGCGTTGCTAGCAATGGTGTTAGGTAAAGCATAAGGGTTGAAGGTTTCAGGTTGAAAGTTTTAAGGTTAAAAAAGTTGAAGGCTGGAATGATTTTCCAACCTTCAACTTTAAACCTGTAACTTGTAACTCAAACTAATCTTCGGCCGCTCTGGCAACTTCTTCTGGTTCAAAGACCACTTCTTCTTTGCCAGTTAACTTATCGTCAATCTTTGAAGCGATTAATCTTAAATGTCCGTTATGCGCCACATAATCTAAATCATCAGCAGGCACAGCAAGCACGGGGCAAAGCGTAAAATTTTCAATCCATGATTCGTATAAATCATTTAAGTTTTGTAAATAATCATACGAAATCATGCGTTCATAATCTCTGCCACGTTGACTAATGCGGTTTTGTAAAGTCTCCACCGAAGCACGTAAATAAATCACCAAATCAGGCGGAGGCAAGAATTGAATCGCTGTCTCGTATAAATCACGATAAGTTTGATAATCTCTATCAGAGATATTGCCTTGCTTGTATAAATTGTGAGCAAAAATTTCAGCGTCTTCATATACACTTCTATCTTGAATGACAGAGTTAGGATGTTGCGCCAAATTAAAATGTGAACGTAAGCGATGGCTCAAAAAGAACACTTGAGAATGAAACGCCCAAGCAGACATGTTGGCATAAAAATCGGCTAAATATGGGTTTTGATTAACGGGTTCGTAAAACGGGTCCCACCCCATTTGGTCACAAAGCATTTTGACAAGTGTTGATTTTCCCACCCCGATATTGCCAGCAATTGCTACAAATTTTTTCATCGCGCTTCCCTCGCAGAAGTTTTTTCTTTTATATTACCACCACGAATTAAATTGTGTAATTGTTTTAAGGTGGAAATTAGCAATTAGTTAAAGAGTAAAAAGAAACGAGCTGTGATTTTCACAACTCGTTTCTCATTTCTTATTTCTCGTTACTTGATTACGGAATTTCGCCTGCTAATTCTTTATCAATAATATTTTGAAAACTTGATAATGGTTGCGCACCGACAATCGCCAAACCGTTGATGAAAAATGTTGGGGTAGATGAAACACCTAAGTTGAATGCAAAATCCATATCTTGTTCAATGAATGTATCAAACTTACCACTATCTAAACAAGCCGAAAATTCTTCGGTGTTCAAATTCAAATCAGTGGCATATTGCAAATACACTTCTCTGCCAAATAATTCACCCGTAAACAATTTATCGTGATACTCCCAATACGCATTTTGTTCTTGGGCACATAACGAAGCCACTGCGGCAGGAAATGCATCAGGATGAATCGAAGTGAGAGGCAAGTTGCGATACACAAAACGAATTTGTCCGGGATAAGCATCTAACAACGCCTGATATGTTTCTTGATGAAAGCGTTTACAAAACGGGCATTGAAAATCGCTAAATTCCACAACAGTAATCGGAGCATCTTGCGGTCCGAAACTTGGATACCCTTCCGTAGCAATTTCATAACGGACATATTGAGGTTCTTGTGTTGCTACTGGTGTTTGCGCTTCATTCACTTGACCTGATGGCTGTTCGGCTTGCGACGGAGCAGTTGCCACACTTGTAGCATTTCTTCCCCAAACGAAATAACCTGTCAAAATTCCAACGGCAAATGCAAGTACAACCAATACTGAAAAGAAAGTATTGCGATTAAATGTAATTGTATTGTCTGGGTCTTGAACCACAGGTTCATCTTCAATTATATATTCTGATTTATTAGTTTTTGTAGGCATAGTGTGGTGATTATAGTCCTTCTATTTGATTTTTGAAGTGGTACTTAAGTTTATTTCATTTTGCATCTTTTTGAGAAAGATTGCGTAAGTAAAACACGGAGGTTGTTATGTCAACTCAAACAAAAAAACAAATTTCTTGGGTCTGGTGGCCCTTTGTAGCGATTTGGAAGTTACTTTCCCTCATTGTCGAAATGACAGGTCGCCTTTTAGCCATGGTGCTTGGAATTGTGTTAATCATTGTCGGTGTGATAGTTAGCCTGACAATTATTGGCGCAATTGTTGGCGTGCCGTTGGCGATTATCGGTTTGTTACTTTTGCTTCGCGGAATCTTTTAACAATCATCGCGCCGTTTATAGGGTGAGGAAACCTCGTAATTTGCTTTAGTCGCCGTCCTCGGCGGCGTATATAAATTCTGCGCCGAGGACGGCGCAGAGAGCAGTGGTGGGACGAGGAAACCGCGCCCCTACGGTTCGGGGGTTGGATTCTTTTTCGGGTTTTGAATCATGCGTCCCGTAGGCAATGAGGCGAACCATCTTTTCACGGCTGGGATTCTTATAATCAAAAAAATTGCCAATACAATTCCATAAATCAATGGGCGGATAATGTCACCTGATAATGTCAGGATGTCGCCCTTTTTGCTCCAGATGTAATGCAAAACTGCAAGTGGGGCAATCCAATATATGAGTTGGTGTAAGCGTTTCCAATTTTTGCCGAGGCGGATTTTCCAAATATCAAACGATGTCATAGCCAACGGAATGAGTAAAAGAAATGTGATGAAACCAACGAGGATGTATGGTTTTTCAAACACTGTTTGGAAGATTAAACTCCATGCTAAACCATAATCAAGATTCACAAAAATAATTACGTGAATAAAAACATACATGAACGCGTATAAACCTAATGTGCGACGACGTTTGAGCGGTTCTTTCCATTTGAATACAATGTTAAGCGGTGTGCAAAGTAAAGATAAGACTAACAACGTAATGGCATGACGACCTGTGCGTTGTTCAAGTTCTTGAATGGGGTTGATAGAAAAACTGTCAGTCAGAATTTCAATCGCAATCCAAATTAATGCAGACCAAGCATATAAGTGAATTGAAATTTGTAAGGGGGTATAACGAGAAAATAATTTCATGTTTTATGTAAAACGTCCCGCAGGTTTAATTCTTATGCAAGATTCACATTAAAACCTGCGGGACGGTCTTATTTTAATAGTGCAACTGCAAATTCATATCGGCATACATATCTGCAACTTGTTCACCATAACCATTGAACATCAATGTTTCGCGACGAGTGAGTTCGCCAATACGACGTTCAGATGCTTGTGACCAACGTGGATGGTCCACAGTGGGATTCACATTGGCATAAAAACCATATTCATTCGGAGCCACTGTACTCCATAATGTATTTGGACGTTCAGAAGTTAATTCAATTTTTACAATTGATTTAATAGATTTGAATCCATACTTCCACGGAACCACCAAACGAATCGGCGCGCCGTTTTGATTCGGCATAGGCTCACCATATAAACCCGTAGCCAGAATCGTCAAATCATTCATGGCTTCATCCATGCGTAAGCCTTCGTTATAGGGCCATGGATAAAATGCACTGCCTTGTCCTTTCATTTCTTCGGGGCGATACACAGTTTCAAAACGCACATATTGCGCCGCACTCGATGGCTCAACCAAATCCAACAAACCTGCTAACGGAAAGCCCTGCCATGGAATCACCATGCTCCATGCTTCTACACAACGTAAACGATAAATGCGGTCTTCTTGCGGAAATAAATTCAATAAATCATCAATCCCAAATGTGCGTGGCTTATTCACCAAACCATACACTTCCACAGTCCACGGTCGTGGATTGAAACTTTCAGATAATGGCTTCACTGCTTCTTTGTTGGTGCTAAATTCATAATAATTGTTATAAGATGTAATTTCTTCAAACGTATTTGAAGGGTCGCCGAGTTCATCCACATAAGCAGGATTAACAGGAACTTGCGCTTCTGATTCTTCGGGGGAACTTGGTGCACACGCGGCGAGCGCGGCACTACCTGCAATCACTCCCGCCGCTTTGATAAAGTCGCGACGGGAAAAATAAGTATCCTTCGGCGTAATTTCATACGATCTAACAGGAACGGATTTGAATGGATGGGTCATGGCTCACTCCTTTATGATTGCTCAGACAGGGCAATTCTAAAAAAACTTTCTAATTCAAAAATGATAGTTTGATTAAGAAAGGCTTACGAAAAAGAATCTAAGGCTTCTTGCAAAGTTTCATAACTTGGAATGTTTTGCAAAAAACCTGTCACCCCCAAAGATTGATACAACTCTTGCGGCGCACGGCATAACTTAACATGATGCACTTTATACATTTCTTCACGTGGCGTAAACATCTTAAAAACTTTGTGCATGGCTCGCATTCCAGCACTCGTCAAAATACTCACATTCGCCAAATCTAATATCAGAAAACGTGAGCCTGCATCATACACATCACGCGCAAATGCAAGCACTGTCTCTTCACCCACAGCATCCAACGCGCCAGTGAGATGAAGAATTGTTACTTTCCCTTCATTTGATTTTGTGATTTGCAAACCGTCTTTCATGTTGACTATTATATGCCAATCAGAGAAAATCTCCCGCCTCTTCCTACGCTGACAGTTGATTCGCTTCGGTACACAGTCACCTCGCCTTTGCCATACACTTGCCAATTGTCTCCAGAGTTAATCATCCCAGTCTCTTCATCAATACCAAGCAAAATAGAATCTGGTAATAATTCTCTTAACTGTTTCGCCCACGTTTTCCCAAACTGATTATGATGTGGCAAAACACAAGCATTCGGAATTAAATTTAATCCCTTTAATAATTTTTGTTCGTAAGGGTCATAATAAAATTCACATAGCACCATTGCCCCAGCACTGCTTCCACCAATCACACCGCCGTTTTGATAAACATCTAAGACTGCATTCCAACATAAACTATCTTTTAACGTCTCACCTAAAAAGCGAGGAAAACCGCCGAGGAGATAGACCAGTTTTGAAGTCCGAATAGAAGCGGCGAGTGAAGAATCATTTGCGGATTTTGAATCAATCACATCTAAAGAAAAAACATTTTTTACACCTAAACCTTGAAACCATCGCACGCCATTATTCCCCGCTCGTTTGTGATTGTTATCCGGCGCGGCGGCAGTGGGGATGATACAAATCGGTGCATCAAAACCACCTGCTAATTCAATTGCTTGCAAATCAGGTTCACGCATTTTTCCACCAAATTCCGCACCACCTGCTAACAATAAATGATTCATGCAATGATTATAAACAAATGTAGGGACACAGCGACGCTGTGTCCCTACATTTACAAGATATAGATTTTACTCACCCAATTTTGTCATCACAAAATTATCAAAGATAACTGCCGCGCCATTTGGTTCTTCATTTGTGGCTAAGAACAAACCAACTGAACCGCTGGTATAAGAAGAATCAGAAACACTATCAACCACTTGACCATTTACATATAAAGTCATCGAGCCATTGGCACAATCTAAGCCAAGTCGCAAAGAACTAAGATTGTCAGTGACTAAATCTGAAAAATCTTCTTTCAAATATACATCATCACCTACTACTGATGATTTGATAAAAGCATAATACCCATCTGGTGAAACACCGACATAATAAAACGCATTGGTAGTACCTTGTTCATTACAAATGAAGCCAAACAAGGCTTTATCATCACTGCTTTGATTTTGTATATCTACTTCCATGTGAACATTTTCATACACAGTAGTATCCGGTGTAGACCATGTAACATAAAACGGTTCAAAGACTTGCATGGTTAAACCACCATTGTTGTATTCCACCGAACTGAAATTATCTGTGCCTGTTCCCCAGCCGCTTGAACTGCTGGAAAAATCGTCATTGGGCAATGGGTTGAGCAATGAAGTTAAATCTCCAGTACCACATGCCAAACTTGCTAACACCAAAACAAAAATAAATACTCTTAAATGTTTCATTTTTTTCTCCTTTGAAAATAAAGTCACCCTGTGTAAAACAAAGAGGCTTGAAGATGGTCTAGAGATTCTTCGCTTCGCTCAGAATGACACGTAGTAACCTTATTTTATTGATTCATCAAAATAATCAAAGGGTACTTAATTCCCACGCTCCACAACCACTTGCATTTCAAATCCATCCGTGCTGATATCAATCCAACCGTTTCTATCAGTGCGAAGTAAAGAAAAACCTTCCAACGAATCTAATACATCTTGTGAGGGCAAACCATTTGGGTCACCTGCGGCGACACTTAATACTACCAATTGCGGAGTCAAATTTTCAAACAAATCAGCAGGGTTTGATGGCGCATAACCCGAATCAGCCAATAACAAAACATCAACACTTCCAATCACATTACCAAACTCAAGCGACTCTAAAGTCCCTTCACTGATTCCGATGGGAAGCAATGCTCTAAAGTTTTGATATTGAATTAACAACACGCTTCCACGCGCACCTGTTGCCTGAATCTCGATGTACGCATTTTCTCCCACTTGAAGTTTTTGTCCTGCCTCGGCGCGTGTGACGGGTATACCTTCATTCGCAAAATATCTATCTAATGTCTGTGCTGAAAAGGAGGCTTGGATGTTGCCACTTAATAAAACATTTTCAGGAACATATCTTTCAAGTACGCGCGGCAATGCAGAAAGTTGGTCTTCTTGTGTGGAGGCGATGATTAACCAATCTAACTTCGGTGAAAAAAATGGAAGCCTTCTTCCTAATTCGTCTGATAATTCCGAAGCACTGGCACCACCATTGATTAAAATATTTCGCCCTTCGGGTGTTTGAATCAAAACTGCATCGGCTGAACCAACATTTAGAAAAATAATATGAAATCTATTGTCACCTGCGGTGGCAGAGGCACGCCAAAAGATAATCATACAAACAAATGTGATGGTGAAGGCGATTGTCAATGCGGCGGCGCGAAGAGAGGATGATGAGGCTAAGAATCTTTCTTTAATGGCAGACCAGTTGAAGGTCAAGAGCAGAAGCGGGATGTACATCAAAAGAATCAATTGAGAAAATGTATCACTGATAACCATCACACCGTTTGGAACTGTATCAAAAAATTCGACGATGCGAATGGTGTAAGCCGAAAATGCCCATGCAAACCATGCAATGAGTTGACCCAGTGGATATATGATTAAACTAATAAAAACTGATATACCGCCAATAATCATCAGCGCAGGTTGAACGGGCAAAATGAATGGATTGGCAAGAAAAGAAATTAATGAGATGCGATTGAAGTGATAAGCCATGATTGGAATTGTAGTAAGTTGTGCCGCAAATGTTAAGATGATGTTTTCATTGATAAGTTTTGTAAATGTATTTATATCGCCTTTTGAAAATTTTGCAATGATGCTTTCTGTGAAATTTGAAAACGGTTCAGCATACAGAATTAAACCAAGTGTTGCAAAAAATGAAAGTTGAAAACCGACATCCCATAATACCAATGGATTGAGAAGTGTCATGATTAAGGCCACAATACCAAGCGCGTTGAGTCCATCATTGCGTCTACCAGTTTGTCTGCCAAATATAGAAATAGTACCCATGAGTGTGGCACGAAAAACAGCGGCATCACCACCGACCAGAAACATATAAAAAAAGATTCCACATACAGCCAATATGGCACTCGTGCGTTCGTTGAAAAAATATTTAAATGTTGAAAATAAAGCACCAGCAATAATGGCAATATTGAATCCTGAAATGGCAATGATATGAGCCGTGCCAGTATTTTTGAAGGCATCTTGTAATTTTTTGGGTAAGCCAGTATCTACACCAAATAAAATGCCTGCAAATAATGAGGCTTCGGGGTCTTGAAATAAACGATATGTATTTTCAATTAATTTTGACTTCAGTTTATAAATTTGAGTTGAGATGATGTTTCCGTTATTGCCGGGCAAGCGCGTCACTTCTGATTTGGTGACGTAAGAATAAATTTCTTCGCGGGCGAGATAATCTTTGTAAGAGAAGTCTTCATTTTCGGGCGGCGTTTGCAATAACCCGCGGATGCGTAAACGTTCACCATATTCATAAATTTGATTTGGAAAAACGCGCACGAGGATGAATCCATCCACTGGAAAATCACCATCGCCTGTATCCAGCGCTTCGACTCTTAACTTCAAGTTGGTATATGTATCTCGATAGTCTGCTGGTTCGACTAAATACCCCGTGATAAGTAATTCATAATTTCTATCGTTATAAAAGGCGATGTGAAAGGCATCAATATTTGGTTGGCGAAATTGATAATAGGCAGAGCCGAGGAATAAAATTGTGGGAAGGAAGAAGTAACGAGTGATGAGTGATGAGTAATGCGTAATGCGTAATTCGTCCCAACGGGATACTTCGTGATAATTGGTAATTTGCTGGCGGAGAAAGAGAGAAAGAGGAAAGAGCAGGATTGAGATTAAAATCCAAACCCATGTGGGGAGAGAAATTAAGCTGGCGAGGATGATTCCTAAGATGAAAGATAACGAAATCCACAGTAAGGGCATGAGAAGATTTTACAATAAACTGGTGTTATGGGTAAAACCAGTTGTATTTCATAAATTTGATTTTTAGATTATGTCTCTTTAACGGTGACTGTATCAAACTTTTATTAACCTGCCTCTTTGTGTAGTTGTCAAATTAGTCTGATAGTCTTATAGTCGGATAGTCGGGTAGTCTATTAGTCAAAAGACTACCCGACTACTTGACTACCTAACTAGGAGACTAACTTATGCACTACGGCGGCTGGTGGATGTCTATGCGGCAAGGCGATGAAAAGCCCAAAGTAACACGCGAACTTTTATTACGGGTGTTGAATTATGCCAAACCCTATTGGTGGCACATTGCGGGCATGTTAATCACCATTACACTCACAACCACTTTATCATTACTTACACCGTTAATTTTTCGTAACATGATTGACGTGGTGATTCCTGCTAAAGATGTGAATCAATTAATTGTTTTAGGCGTGGCATTGCTTGTCATTCCTGCTCTTACAGGTGGAGTAAATGTAATTCAACGTAGATTAAATTCAACCGTTGGTGAAGGTGTCATTTATGATTTACGTTCCACATTATTTTCACGTTTGCAACACATGTCATTAAGATTTTTCACCAATACAAAATCTGGCGAGTTGATGAGTCGCCTCAACAGTGATGTGGTTGGCGCGCAAAATGCAATTAGCAATACCATTGTCAATATTGTCACCAATTTAATTGAAGCCATTGCTTTATTAATCGTTATGCTTTCATTGGAATGGCGATTGACGTTAATTAGTATTTTGATTCTGCCTTTGTTCATCATCACCGCTCAAAGGCTCGGAAATATTTTGCGCGACATTGCACGTCAAGGCATGGAATCCAATGCACAGATGAATGCTCACATGAATGAAACACTTAACATCGGTGGTGCATTGCTGGTTAAGTTATTTGGTCGCATTCATCAAGAAGAAAAAAGATTTCGTGAACGCGCCGCCAACGTGCGTGATATTGGCGTTCGTCGCGCAGTCATCGGTTCAACTTTTTTTGTCATCTTTGGTTTGGTCAGTGCTGTTGGCACTGCGCTTGTGTATGGTCTCGGCGGATATTTCGTCATCACCGATGTTTTTACTGTCGGTACTATCGTTGCATTTGGTTCGTATCTCGGAAATTTATATGGCACGCTTCAAGGTCTGGCTGGCGCGCCTGTTGAATTTTCTACTAGCATGGTTTCGTTTGAACGTGTGTTTGAAATTATTGATTTACCGCAAGAGATTACCGAAAAAGAAAATGCGATTGCATTAAAAAATGTCAAAGGCAAACTTGAATTTGATAACGTTTCATTCAACTATCATATTGATTCATCTTTGTTATTGAAAGATGTTAAACGCTATGGCAAGATGGAAAATGTGACAGCCGTTTTCAGTGGAGCGAATGATTCGGGAAACAGAACCAATCGTCCGCAAGATGGAAGCGCATCAGACTCAGGGACAGTTGGTTCTGAGTCCCAAGCACGAGACATCGCTTTAGAAAATATCTCCTTCATCGCCAACCCTGGACAATTAATTGCACTCGTTGGTCCATCGGGTGCAGGCAAAACCACAACCACATATTTGATTCCAAGATTGTATGACCCAACCAGCGGAGTCATTCGCATTGATGACCACGATGTAAAAGATGTGACGCTTGATTCGTTAGCGCACGCCATCGGCATGGTGACTCAAGAAACGTATTTATTTCACGACACGATTCGCACGAATTTAACTTATGCAAAAATGGATGCAACGCAAGCAGAGATTGAATCTGCTGCCAAAGCCGCCAACATTCACAACTTCATCATGGATTTACCTGATGGCTACGACACAATCGTCGGTGAACGTGGTTATCGTTTAAGTGGCGGCGAAAAACAACGCATTGCTTTAGCACGTGTAATTCTCAAAGACCCGCGCATTTTAGTTTTAGACGAAGCGACGAGTCATCTCGATAGTGAATCCGAATCATTGATTCAAGAAGCACTGAAACGAGTCATGGCTGGACGAACATCCATTGTCATAGCACATCGTTTATCCACAATTCTCGCCGCTGATTTAATTTTAGTCATGGATAAAGGAAAAATTGTCGAACGTGGTACCCATGATGAGTTAATCTCGATGAATGGCTTGTATGCTCAATTGTATGAAACGCAGTTTAGGGGGGAGAAGGTTTAAAACTTATTTTGAAGTAATAATTTTTTCTGCTATTAAATATACCCTTGTGCCTAAATCATTCACCCAACGATGTTCTAAATTTATATCCAGTTTTTTTGCTCTTGATATTGCTGTTTTTACATTTTTGATATATTCTGAAGTGTCGAGGTCTGATTTATTGTAACTTCCAATTAGAGATACTATCTCTAATTCTAAATAAGTTCTTGCATTCTTATTAGCCCGTTTATTCTCTTTAAGTTTTTGTAATTCATCCTTGGAATATTCATCTAAGGATTTAATATGTAACAGAAGCCATATCTCAAAACATGGATTGCTAACAGCATAGCCATAATTTTTCTGTGTGCATAATGAACCTGCTTCCGCTAATTTTTTATTTCCCCAACGATCAACATCAATAACTAACCAAAGTTCATCATATCCTAATCTAAGGGAGTAATGTTTTCGAAAATTATCCAGTACTTTTATTACATTTTGTGGGTCAGATCCACCTTCTATTCTTGGTAAAACTTCAACGTGAATATTTTTTACTCTATACTCTTCAACTAAATCATCGAAATATTTTTTCTCAGTATTAGTGCCTTCTGATGCAATAATAATTAATTTTGCGTCGCGGTTTCCACTTCGACGACTAGGAGGTATAAATCTTTTAGGCATTTAATTCCCCTTAATATTAAAACATTTTTTTACCAATAAAAGGAATTGCTCCAAATCGTCCTAATAGATAACCCTTTTGAACATCATTATCATATCGAGGGGTAAACTCTTCAAGGGAATAAATTATGGATGAACCTTGTTTATTTTTTTCAACAAACCATATTTCATCTCTTCTTAAAAGATCAAAGGTTAATAAATTAGATTCATGAGTAGTAACAATTAATTGATTTTGATTATTACCTCTTAAAAATTCTTCAATTAATTGATAACACAAATTTGGGTGCAAACTTCTATCTAGTTCATCTATTACAAAAACTCTTGAGTTGTTATCAGGGGTAGTTAAGATAGGTAACAAATCCATAAGGCGTATAGTTCCATCAGATTCATCCTCAGTGTCAAAATGAACTTCATTATTATCATCAGCCATGCGATGCTTTAAAACAAATTTAGATGTTACTAATTCACCATGCTTTGTTTTTGTTACTAAGTATCGTTGTCCACCGCCACTATTCATGACACCTGTTTTCTCGCCAGGCTTTAAGTCCTTAGCCAGTTCTTTCAATATTTCTTTTGGAAGTTCTGTTTCTGCTGCAACTTTTTGTAAATCAAAACCACATACACCAGTACCGAATTTTTCAAGGTATTTAACCATAGCATTTGTATGCTCACTATCAATACTTAAATCTATTCCAAATCTACTTTCTGGATATATCACCATTAACTTATCAAACCAATTATAAACTTCTTCAAAATAAGTTACTTCACGATCAATGCTTTCAGAGAGGAATAGTTGATTAGACCTTGTTCCACGAGCAACAAATTCAAGGAATTCAAGATCTTTTTTATTTTCTAAATTTAAAGTACCAAACTCAACACTAGTTTTGTTCTTCGCATCCGTTTTTCGTTCAAATAAAAAAGATGTGGTTGTCTTTTTTATTTGGTGTAACCATTCACTATGTACTTTTTCACCATCTATCTCAAATCCATACAAATAATCTTTTTCCTTACCTCTTATTTCAAACTCTAATTTTGATGGTAATTCCAAACTTTTTTTATCAAGTTTAAAAGGAGTTATAGGTATAGGTTTTCGAGCTTTTATTCCTTGAGTAATCAATCCTTTAGCAAAACCTAAAACATGAACTAAATTTGACTTCCCAGATGCGTTTGCCCCATAAATTATTCCTGCTCGTAGAAGGTCAATATCATTTCTACTTGTTCCTCCTGAAATAATATGATTTAAGTGTTGTTTTCTAACTCTGCCAGGAATCATTGAAAACTCAACTTCCTCTTTGAAAGATAAGAAGTTGCTTACACGGAATCTTATTAACATATCTTCTCCTGCTCATTACGAGATTTTTTCGTTTTTGAAGCTGTATTTATGTATTATATTACTATTTAATACACTGTCAATGAGAAAAAAACGTGAAATGTGCGTATTTCAAATACAAGAATTATTCACCTTGACAACTTACTAACTAGTAAGTAAAATCAGTGTAATGGTCAAGATTGAAAACTCCAAGCGGACAATACTGAATCTGGCTGAATCCTTGTTACAAGATAAAGGCTTTAATGGATTCAGTTATGCTGATATTTCCTCAGAACTTGGGGTCAAGAATGCGGCCATTCATTATCACTTCCCCAGCAAAGAAGATTTGGGAATCGCTGTCATCAAACGATATCGTGACCGTTTCAAGTTGTGGATCAATAACTCGCGTGTCAAAGATTTAACTCCTGAAGAAAAGTTGAATTGGTTCTTCAGCATCTATTCTGATTTTCGTGCAGATAATGGAAAAGTTTGTTTGGTTGGCTCATTAGAAGCGGAATTCAATTCAATCCCTGAAGGTTTGCAAAAAGAAGTCGAGGGCTTGAATAAAGAAATGCTCGTATGGCTAGAATCAACTTTGAACGAAGGAAGAGAAGCGGGAGTCTTTCAATTCAATGGAACTCCAGCAAGCAAAGCCGCTTTGATTTATTCCAGTGTACAAGGTGGTTTGCAAATGGCGCGTGCTTTAGGAACCAAGAAATTTCGTGATGTCGTTGAGCAAAATAAGCAGGATGTATTGGTTTCATAAGTAGGGGCGACCCATCCAAAAAGATTAAACACCTTCATCAATCTTGACGGGTCGCCCTTACAAAAAATTTTTGTCGTCAAAACTTACTAAGTGGTAAGTTTTTAATGGAAAGGGTGCGTCGCGCTTTGATAATAAGATGATTCAAAAGTTTAGCTTCGTGTGTATGTGAAGATAAATCTAAACGATATGGCGCGACGCACTCATGCTTAAAACATAAGGAGAACAAATGACAACTTTAGAAAATACAAAAAATCAAGCAATTATAAAAAAAGTGTATCAGGCATTTTTTGCTCCTTCTCGTTATGAAGAAAAATCTTCAGATCGTGAAGTGATTGAATGGGGTAACAACTATCGCATTCCGTTCGATGAAGGTGAATTGGCTGTGACATCGTGGGGAAAAAATGATGGTCCATCTGTTTTGTTGATGCATGGTTGGGGCGGGGCACGCGCACAAATGACAGGTTTTGTGGATCCATTATTATTTGCTGGCTATCGCGTAGTTTCATACGATCAACCTGGGCATGGCGAATCAAGTGGCACACAAACCAATTTGCTTAAGATTGCACCGACGATGGATTTAATTGCAAAGCATGAAGGAAAATTTGATGTCATCATTGCACATTCATTTGGGACATTGATTACATCTTATGCTTTGGTCAATAAAATTATTCCGCCTCCTTCTAGACTGGTGTACTTTGGTGCTTTCAATCGGCTTTTAGATTCACTTCCACGTTTTCAAGTCATCACCAAACTACCTGATGAAATAATGGATGGCATGAAAGAAATGCTCGTTGCAAATTTTGGCAAAGACGTACTTGAATCAATTGTGAATGAAGAATTGGCTCCACAGATTTATATCCCCGCTTTGATGTTCCATGATAAATCCGATAACGTCACGCCTGTGGAAGATAGTCGTGCCATTGCAAAAACATGGAAGCATGTTCAATATATCGAAACAGATGGACTCGGTCACCGAGGCGCATTGCAATCACCAGAAGTGCATGAACAAGTAATAAATTTCTTAAAAAGTTAATGTATCAGACCTGACATGTCTCATTATGATGTTGATTAAACAGAATGACTGCGTGGATATAGATTCTGATTAAAAAACTTCTATGAAGACATGTCAGGTCTTTATTTGTTTTGCTTGTTTCACTAACCAATTTTCTAGTTCGGTAATATTTTCGCTGATTCTTGCACCCGCCACAATCGGAATCCATTTTTGATATTCGTCTTTTCCATTTAGACTTAATCGAAAATATTCTTTCAAATAAACTGCATGAAATAATTTGATAAACAATTTCATACCAGTATTTAGTGTTGATGCTGAACCTAAAGCAAGCACACTTGTGCGTGCCACATCTGCTAGTGGATTTCCTTTTGATGCATCAATCCAATCAATCACAATTGAGTCATTTTCATTTATCAATACATTATCTGGGTGAAAATCACCATGACAAACTTTGTTTCCACTTGGTAATGGTTCTAAGGCATTGAGCAATTTCGGTTTGAGATAAACAGGTAACGCATCGGCACGCTTAATTTTGTTTTGAATCTTTTGTTTCTGTTCAGGCACTTCGGCATTGAAATCACATGCGTGCATTTGAATATGATATTGAGCGAGTAATTTTCCAAATTGAAAAACTTTCCACGGCGCGCGTTTCAGCAAACTAAACATCGTTTCGCCAGCGATGCGTTCATAAATTAATCCATTCCGCCCTTCTACTTGAACAATCTCTTTTACAGCAGGGGATTTGACTCCGCTGGCATAAACTGCTTTTGCAATCTTAAATTCATATTCGACATCTTCAAGTGGAAACCAATTGTGAAAAAGTTTTAGCACATAACCATCTTCCCAAGCATAGACATCAGCCGTGTGACCTTTTGCGATGGGTTGATTTAGTGAAATGTTTTTCATAAGTGGAGATAGCTTCGCTCTGGTCTTGATACGTTGCTTCGCAACTACTCGACCAACGAGCTCGCAATGACGTTTTATTTTTCTATCGGATAATTTTCTTTTTCCTTGCCCCACTCTGCCCATGAACCATCATAGACAGAAAAATTTTTATAGCCTGCTTGGTGTGCGGCTAAAGTAAGAATACAAGCAGTGACTCCTGTTCCGCAATAAAATATTTTTTGATTTTCTTTATATGCTTCAAACATACTTTGCAAAACAGATTTTGATTTCATCTTTCCATTTTCAAGTACAGATGCAAATGGCATGTTGACTGAGTTAGGAATATGTCCACGCTTCATGTTGGGACGTGGTTCTGATTCTGTACCTGAGAATCTGCCTGCGCTTCGAGCATCAAAAATCGTCAGTTGCGGATTGTGTATCGCTTTCAAGACATAACTTGAGTCAATGAATGCATCAGGTTGGGGATTGGATAAAAAATCACCACGTGAATCAGGTTTCCCCTTAAGAGTCGAGGCGGTTTCATATCCAGCAGAAATCCAGGCGGGCAAGCCACCATCTAAGACTGCCACATTTTCATGCCCCATAGCGCGGAACATCCACCACGCACGCGGGCTGGCATAAATGCCAACATTGTCATAAACAACAATGGCGCTATCTTGATGGATACCAAGTTTTTGGGCTTCATCTTGAAAAAATTCTGGCGTGGGCATCATGTGCGGAAGCGATGTATTCATATCTTTGATGTCGTTATCAAAATCAAAACGCAATGCGTTGGGGATGTATGTATCTTTGATTGCATCACCAACATTGGTGACAGGTTTCATGCTGGCATCAAGAATGATTAAATTTTCGGCAGAAAAATTTTCTTTGAGCCATTGCACAGAAACGAGTGAGTTTGAAATTTTTATTTTAGACATTTATCACCATTCACCACTTGCAGAAATTGTTTGCATTTTTATTTTATCAATAATTTTCCCATGACTAATCACATATTCTGGCATAGCATGCTCACGTAACGCTTCAATGACATTCGGTGCATTCAACACAACCAAATTCGCAGACGCATCCGCTTTAATTTCGTGATTCTTTACATTCATAGCCCGTGCTGGATTTTTCGTAATCAAATCATATAAAGTTTCAATTTCACGCGCGGTTGTCATCCACAACATGTGTGAAGCCAGAAATGCAACTTCAAGCATGTTATTTCTGCCAAACGGATAATATGCATCCGAAATATCATCTTGACCTAAAGTGACATTCACACCTTCAGTGAGCAACTCGCGTACCCGTGCATGAAGCGGACCTGTATGTGGGTCAGAGACGACTGCCATATCTGCTTTTTTTAACAAGGCAACAACTTTTTGAAAATACGGTTGTGGATATAACTCCATGGCGCGGGCATGATGTGCCAACGCCCGACCTTGCCAATTTCGTTTGATGGTTTCAACTGCCATCGCTTCTAACGACCGTAAACCTGCATCACCTGCGTCATCCACCAACATTGAAACATCTTTATTAAACTCTTGTGCTAAATCAAAAATCTCTGTGATGTGAAATTGTATGTCTGCATCTGTAAATTCAATCCATGGGATGCCACCGACAACATCTGCTCCCATCTGCATAGACTGGCGCATCAATTCACTTGCTCCTGCTTCTCTCGCCAAACCATCTTGAGCAAAGGCACACACTTGAATATCCACAATGCCTTTGAATTCTTCGCGTGCTTTGATTAACGCTTTCATGCCTTCTAGCTTTGCTTTTGAGTCAACATCTGCAAAAGCGCGGATGTGTAAATTGCCATACAACGCCGCTTGGGCTAAGGCTTTGCGAACATTTTTGATAATCCATGCTTCATCATAATTTTCTTTGACCAACGCCGCTAGTTCAATTGTAGTCATGGCTTTGCCCATATCCGCGGTGTGATATCCTGTGAGGGTCTCATCGTCCATCATTTCACGGGTATAGACTTTGCACAAATGCAGGTGCGGATTGACAAATGATTCAGTCACTAGATTTTTCTTGGCATCAATGGTGATTTCAGAAGTTTCTTTTATGTTTGCTTCTATCTTTGTAATTTTTCCACCTGTGATTCCAATGTCAAATAATTTATCCCCTCCCCGAAGTTTTGCTTGTTTGATCAAAATATCAAAATGATGTATCATAAAATATCCTTAAATCCCCTTGTTTGTTCTTATAAATTACAAAGCCAACGAGAAATGGAGGCAACCTGATTATCGTAATTAAGATTAGCTGCATTGCTTATGATTTCTTGTTCAAGTTCTTGCCAAATTTCATTTGACATCTTTTTCTCTATTGCAGCACCAATAAAAAATGTATGTGGATAATGTTTTATTTTTGCAAAGGCTTTATGAATTCGGTCAAGAGCTGTTTTTGCTGTTTTCCAATGTTCATCTGCTCCTGCCGGGTCAATGCCACCTTTTAATTCTCCCAAAGCAATATAGCTCTTAGGATTCTTTTCATCGAGGTTATCTGGAGTTGCATCAAATAAACACAAATCCACATTATTCTTAATTAAAGGAACGGTTAAATTGAAAATAATTAATCGATTCTTTCTTCCTGATTTCCAATAAATCCCTCTTAAAAATGATTCTATATCAACATCGTTATTATTTTCAAACCAATTTCTGGTTTTTGTATCTTGCCAATAAAAAGAAATGCCTGCAATTTGTAAAGTTGATAAGATAGCTCTAATTAATTTTCTTTGTGCTAAAAAACCACCTACATTCCGCATGGACCCACCAAGCGTATCTCCACGAGTTAGCAAAAATCGAAAAACTAGTTCTTCAACAAATTTGTTTCCTGCTGGTTCAAGAAAGTTGTGAATTAATTCTTGTACTGCATTGACTTTGTCTTCTGGTTGTAAATGAGATATAGCTTTATCTGAAAGTCCAGAGGCTGTAAGTAATCCACTTTCAATCCCATGAATGGAAAGCAAATCATTAGGTGTTTGAGCATGAGAAGCGGCTTCTTGTAAAGCTCTAGCTTCTGCAATAAAAGGTGTTGCTCTGCGATTCTTCTCTAGTGCAAGACTCACAAATCCTGCTCGTGTAGCTTCATACGTTGTTTCTAAATCTTTGCTTGAATTAAGGTGACGATAATATGGAGGTTTTGATGGCATTAAATTTTTCTCCAGATGTAAATACATTTTCTTAATTCATCGCGCCCGTGTTCTCCCATTTGTTGGCTACTATTACCTTTTCCGCTTGGGAGTACAAGAATATTCTCAATATAAAACCCTAATTTTTCTGCAATTGAAGAAAGAATCATATCGACAGATATACTTACACCAGCATAACGAACATTATCATTGACCATAATCAATGGAGCATTTGGTTTTAGTACTCTAGCACATTCAGCAATAATACATGCCATTTCATAAAAATATCCACGAACCATTCGAGGGATGCCATTGTTGTTAAGAAGTTTAAGCTCTTTCTGGCTCTCAAGGTATTTTAGTATCTCTTGTAATAGTTCTTGATGATTAGTAGCATTGATAGCCTTTTCCCATTTGGGATTTATTTTCAATAGGTCTTTTGAGCGATTCTCTACGGTACAACTCAACATTGTTTGCCGCAAATTTATTAAATCTTTTTCCCCAACTCCTAGTAAGGCTAATTCAAGCGCATAAGTTCTAGTATAGTCGTAGCGGTTACAGTAAGGAGGGGAAGTAACAATCGCATCATATTCTTCGTTCAATAATGAAGGCATAATATCTAAACTTGACCCATCATAAAGATGAATCTTGCCTTGTTCTATTTCATTTGAAAATAGATTTTGTTGTATAGGTGTACTTGGAGATAAATCATCAAGGATTTCATTGATTTTTTCAGAAATGGCTAATTCAAAATCAATAATTACACCTTTATCAAAAGGCTTCTTACCTTGTTTTCTCCCAGAACGATAATCCCAACGTAGATATTGTCCATCTTTACGTGTATAGCTAACCATCTCTAATACACATAACAAAGCAAAAAATAAAACAGATCGAACTTTTTTGTTCTCGTTTTGAATTGTTGCCAAGAATTTTTCAATTTGTTCTTTTGTATTTTCAGGATATGCCCCAAAAGTAATCCGCAATTCATTTAATGAGATTTTCTTATTCGAATCTTTCCAGAGAGGTTTTTCAATCCACTTTTGTAGAGTTTCAAAATCTTCAGCAGAAAAATTATCTTCTAGCAATTGTTTAGTAGAAATAATGTGCTGACCGATTTGCAGTAATTCAATACCATCCGCATTTAGCCCTAATGAGCTTGATGCAAAAAGTGCTGTGCCACTTCCAGCAAATGGGTCTAAAATTTTTCCATTTTTTATATCAAATTTTTCAAGGAAATATTCAACAAGGCTAGCAGAAAAACCTTCTTTATATTTATACCAACGATATATAGGTTTATTTTTATTTGCCTGAAAACTCACTAATGCACGTGTTAATGAAGTCTGAACATAGAATTTAGATTTGAAATAACTTTCAAGTTCGGTATCTAAGTCTTCTATTTTTCCTAAGTTGTTATCTAGGGAGACTTGAATTTCCAGATCTAAAGAAGTATCTGTAATCATAAATATTATTTTACAACAAAAAAGCAGTATCTTTATAGATATAGCTTTTCTAGTCAATATTCCGTAATATGCCTCACTTCACCGCTGACTGCAACACTTTTACCTTTTGTAGGCGTGAATTTCACATTTAACCGTGAAGGCATGCCCATATCTTCCCCTTGGAGAACAGTGAATTCATTTTTTCCATTCCAACCAATATCACGTAAGTAACCTGCAAATGCGGCGGCGGATGCTCCAGTGGCAGGGTCTTCATAGACTCCACCCGAAGCGAATGGATTGCGTGAATGAAATAATGAATCTGATTCATTCCACAACAAGTTAATAGTGATGACTTTTTGTTCTGCCATCAAAGCTTTAACTAAGTCAAAATCATATTTCATATCAGCCAAAGTTTTACGACTTTTCAAAACGATAATCAAAAACTTTGCACCCACGCCTGCATAAGCAAACTTGACAGGAAAATCTGGATTCAAGTCTTCAATTGTTAATCCAAAACCAGCCAGAATTTTTTCTACATATTCTTTCGGCGCATCTTCTGATTTTGTCGGCAGTGATTGCAATGTGGCAGACATTCCATTGACAGATTTCTCTGCACGCACACTGATTTCACTATCATTCAAAATAAGTTTGTAGGTGTTTTCTCCAAACTTTTCACCTAACGCCGCGCCTAATGCAATCGTGGCATGACCACAAAATGGAATCTCAATTTCAGGTGCAAAATAGCGGACTCTCCATGCATCATTTTGTTTTACTAAAAACGCAGTTTCAGAATAACCAACTTCTGCTGCAATTCCCATCATTTCTTCGGCGCTGGGGAATGCATCATAAAAAACTACACCAGCGGGGTTGCCACCTTGTCCATTCTTTGAAAAGGCGGCGAGTTTTAATATGTTCATATTTGCTCCGTAAAAATTTGTTTCACCCTAAAGATGTTTATGAACTGATTTTAATTACTTAGCCACTTCAACACGATTCCGCCCGTTTTGTTTGGCTTGATACAAAGCTCTATCTGCTGAACGGATGAGTGATTCGATGTCTTTACCATGCTGTGGATAAATTGCAATCCCGAAAGAGACTGTTGTAGTTTCTTCTTCCCAATGAAGTTTTGAAGCACCTTCGCGTAATAATTCCGCCCGTTTTTGCATTGTTTCTAAAGATACGTTTGGCATGATTAATAAAAATTCTTCACCACCATAACGGCAGGCAGTATCTTCAAGGCGAATGTTTGTTTGTAAAAATTGACCAAGTTGACCTAAGAGTGAATCGCCTGCTTGATGACCAAATGAATCGTTGAAATTTTTGAAGTGGTCAATATCCAACATGATGACTCCCAGCGGATGCTTCTGGCGTATGGCACGGCTGATTTCTTGTTTCAAGGTCTCTTCCATATAACGGCGGTTGAATAACCCTGTTAAAGAATCATGAATAGATCGTTGTCTTAAGATTTCTCCTAATTGTGAGTTGATAATAATCAATGCGGTTAAACTAGCAAATAAACCTCCAAATTGAATTTGTTCTTCACTAAATTCGTAATTCGGTTTGTCGCGTCCTAATGCTAAAACGCCTAAACATTCATCACCATTGAGAATTGGAAAGTCTGCGACAGCATATAAAGAAATTTCGTCATACACTGCTCGGCGGTATTTCCAAATTGAATAATCTTTTAAAACAACAGGTTGACGAGTTTCTACTGCTTGCCAAGAGAGCATTGCCTCTTGCTGATTTATTACTTCTCCGATTAAGTGTTTTGCATTTTCTGTGGCGGATTTAACAATGAGATTATTATTTTCTACAAACATAATTTCGCCATAGTTGGCATCTAAAAACTCGGTTGAAAGTTCTACAACTCTTTCTAGCAATTGCTTAAGGCTCTCTTGTTTCAACAGGTCTAAAGTAATCTGATGTAAATCTGAAAGCATTTTGTTCCGACGATTAATCGCTTCCTCAATTTTTTTTCTTTTCGTTATATCTCGTACAATGCTTTGAATATGTAAAGGGGTTCCCAAATCATCTTGCACCAACTCGACATTGATTTCCACTGGAAACACTTCACCTGATTTTTTACGAAACAAACGCTCAAAAAGTGGTATCTGCTCGCCTGCCAAAAGGCGATTCATAACTTGTTCGCTTTTCTCTGTTTCAGTTGATAGGTCTGCATAAGAAAGTTGCTGAATCTCTTCAACAGTATAGCCAAGCATATCCGCCGCATGGTGATTGACCATGATGTGGTTGCCTTGTAAATCAAGAATAAAAACTGCGTCATTCGATTGTTCAAAAAGAGAACGATAACGCAACTCTGCTTGTTGACGGTGAAGCAACTCTTTTTTTAAATGTTCATTGGTTAAGTTCAAATGCGCAGTCCGTTCAAAAATACGGAGCTCTAATTCCGCATTTAATTTTAGTAAGGCTATTTCGTTTCTCTTTCTTTCTGTAATATCATTCGATAAAATAAAAACCCCTTCTTCTACAGGTTGAATACTTAGTTCAAACCAACCTTTATCACCATCAGGATATGTGAATTCATTTTCCATCATGTGTGAAGTTCGTTCTTCCATACACCTCTTAATGGTTGTATAAACTGCTGTATCTTCAATCCCGGGGTATATCTCCATCATGGTTCGCCCTATTAAATTTTCTTTTGTTTGCCTCCCTTGTTTTGCTACTTCATCATTTACATATAAATACCGCCAATCAAAACCTATGATTTGCGCCCCTTCCATGAGATTATCTAACACATTTCGATATTGTTCTTCACTGTTCAATAAGTTTTCTTCTATTTGAATACGTTTCAACCCCACAAAAGCGACAACCAAAAAAACTATGACAGCAAAGGAACGATTCAAGATTGATTTCCATGACTCAATGCTAGGAGGAGATAAAAAATATCCAGCAATGGTTAATAAACTGGATACAATCACGGTGACATAAATGATTTTACGATTTTTTGATGATAGCCCCAGCAGAATCACGCCTACATAAAGAATCGCTTCACCAACCCCTTGTGGTGTCACAAGTTCAATCGCAAAGATAAAAATGGTTAGTAGTGCAATCCAAAAAAATGATTTTCTTATCATGCCTTGAGTGGTGGAATCTCTGCTCATTTCTTTGTTATTTTACAAAAAAAGCCGTACCCCTTTGGTTACGGCTTCTTTGTTCGCTACATCTTTCTTTAATAGACGTTATCGGAAATAAAATTGGGACGCAGAAAAACGCTGATTTCGCTGATTCAAAAGAAAGAAAATCTGCGTTTTCTGCGTTCATCAGCGTCCAAAATGTGTTTTCGGCTTATTACCGATAACGTCTAATCTATTTTACCTGTCACCATTGCTATTTTCAATTCACCAATTGCTTTTGTAATCTGAATGTCACGCGGACAAGCCTCTGTACAGTTATAAGCCGTGTGACACCTCGCTGTTCCATTCGTTTCGCTCAACACATGCAGACGTTGTTCCGCACCTTCATCACGGCTATCGAAGATAAAACGATGAGCTGTGACCAATGCCGCTGGACCATAATATTCATCACTTGCCCAGAACGATGGACATGATGTTGTACAAGCCGCGCACAAAATACATTTTGTAGATTCATCAAAGCGAGCGCGTTGTTCAGGAGATTGCAAGCGTTCTTTGCCATCTGCGGGTAATGGATTGTCATTAATCAAATATGGAAGCATTTTCTTGTAGTTATCAAAGAACGGATTCATATCCACAATTAAATCTTTGGCAACTTTCAAACCCATGATTGGCTCAACAGTGATGTTTGCACCCACATCACGAATCAACGTTTTACAAGCCAACATGTTGCGTCCATTGATTCGCATTGCATCCGAACCACAGACTCCATGTGCACAAGAACGGCGGAAAGACAATGTGCCATCTTTGTGTCCTTTCACCAATTCAAGCACATCTAACACGCGGTCATTTTCATGCGCTTCCACTTTATATGTTTCGTAATGTCCGCGTTTGTCTTTTTCAGGGTTGTATCGAAAAATTTTTATAGTTACTTCCATAAATGCTCCTCAGTATGTCTTTGCGAGGAGGGCGCTCTTCCCGACGAAGCAATCTCATGTTAAGTGGAGATTGCTTCGGACAAAGAACAAGAGCGTCCTCGCAACGACATGTTAATTAATAAACTCTCGCCTTTGGTTGATGCTTTGTAATTACAACAGGTTTATATGTAATATCTAACTTTCCGTTTTTCTTTGTAATCAAAGTGTGCTTCAACCAATTATCATCATCGCGATCTGGGTAATCTTCACGAGCATGTCCGCCGCGTGATTCTTTTCTATTCAATGCACTTGCCGCAACCACTTCTGCAATTTCAAGCATGTTGCTTAATTCCCATGCATTCAGCAATTCTGTGTTGAAAATTTTTCCCGTGTCACTTACTTTTACATCTTTAAATTTCTTTTGCAACTCACGAACTTTTTCTAAAGCAGATGTCATATCTTTTTCATTTCGATAAATGCCAACATCTGCAAACATGATGTTTTTCATTTCATTAGATAAATCAAACGCATTTTCTTTACCTGACCCATTCTTCAACGCTTCCAATTCGGACCTGATACTTGATTCAGCATCCTGTGGCATTTTTTGATAGTCAGCATTTTTTGCATATTCTGCGGCTTTGAGTCCAGCATGTTTACCAAAGACAACTAAATCGAGTAATGAATTTGTTCCCAAACGATTCGCGCCATGCACGGATACACAAGCACATTCACCAGCCGCAAACAAACCTGGCACAGTTGTGCCTTTATCATCAATGACCACTTGACCATATTTATTGGTTGGGATTCCGCCCATGGCATAATGTGCAGTCGGTTGAATCGGCATCATTTGAGTCACAGGATCAACACCAAGATATACACGACAAAAATCTACAATGTCAGGAATCTTCGTCAGAACCGTATCACCAGTTATAAAGTAGTCTGAACCGTCTGGGTTTGTTCTTCCATCTTCTTTTGCAAACTTGTTCACAGTCTCAGGACGAATATCCAAATAAACATAATTTTTTCCATCAATGCCATTGCCAGCTTTGATTTCGTTATAAATCGCACGCGAGACCACATCACGCGATGCTAAATCTTTTACAGTCGGCGCGTACTTTGGCATAAAGCGTTCACCCTTGCCATTGATTAAGACTGCTCCTTCACCACGCGCACCTTCGGTGATAAGAATGCCAAGTTTATAAATGCCAGTTGGATGGAATTGGAAAAATTCCATATCTTCCAATGGCAAGCCTTTGCGCAGTAACAATGCGCATCCATCACCTGTGTAAACATAGGCGTTGGATGTCACTTCAAAAATGCGACCGTATCCGCCCGTTGCAAAGATAACTGCTTTGGCATGGAATGTATGAAGCTCGCCAGTTGCTAATTCAAGTGCAACCACACCAGTTGCTTTGCCATCGACCATGATGAAATCAAGCACTTGATATTCATCAAAAAATGTGACGTTGTTTTTGATACATTGCTGATACAAGGTCTGCAAAATCATGTGACCTGTTCTATCTGCCGCATGTGCCGCACGCCGAACTGGTTTTCCAGTTTCATTATTGGTATGCCCACCAAAAGGACGTTGAGAAATTTTTCCTTCAGGGGTTCTATCAAATGGCAAGCCCATGTGTTCCAATTCAAGCACAGCATGAATCGCTTCATTGGTCATAAACTCAATTGCATCTTGGTCGCCTAAATAATCAGACCCTTTGACTGTGTCGTACATGTGCCATTCGGGTTTATCTTCTTCATAATTTCCCAACGCCGCAGAGATACCACCTTGCGCCGCACCAGTGTGGGAACGGGTTGGATATAACTTACTAATCACCGCAGTCTTTGCATTGCGTGAGGCATACAAACCAGCCATCAACCCCGCGCCACCTGCACCGACTACGATTACTTCAAACTGATGAACTTTTGACATTAACAATTGCTCCTAAATTTTTAAATCTTTTAAACACTAAGGACACGAAGTACACAAAGGATTAAAGTGATGATTTTGTTGTTTTTCATTCCTAATGTTTATTAACGATTTAATCTTTCTATTTAATCTTCCTCAAACAAAATCTAAAATAATTCTACATAACCTACTAAAACCAAACCTTAGTGCCCATTGTGTCCTTTGTGTTTAATTTTCTTTACACAACAATTCGTTTAATACCGTCTTTCAAATGAGGTACATTGAAGTTTATCAAAAACCCAAGTCTTACTTTGCTCAAACGAAGATATGTAAGTAATTGAGCCTCATATACTGGATTCATCTTTTCAACAGATTTTAATTCTGCAATCACACATTTTTCAACTAACAAGTCAATCTTCAAAGCAGAATCCAGTTCTACACCTTCAAAAGGTATTTGAAACTTTACTTCAGTTTCAGCCAACACCTTACCTGTTGTTAAGACATGTTTCATTGCAATCTTATAAACCGACTCTAACAAACCTGGACCTAAGATTGTATGAACCTTGAATGCCGCATCTAAAACCAATTTGCCAATTCTTTCTGTTTCAGCAGGTATTGGAGCATAAAATTTCTTAGGGGAGTTTGTTTTCATTGTTATACCTTTTTAAACACTAAGGACACGAAGTATACAAAGGGTTAATTTGATGATTTTGTTGTCTTTGATTCCTATTGTTGTTTTATGGTTTAGCATTTTTTCCTTAGTTCATAATCATTCTTAAACACAGTCTAAAACAATTCCACACAACCGACCATAACCAAACCTTAGTGACCTTCGTGTACTTTGTGTTTAATTAAATTACGCCATCCAAAGGACATAAAAGCCAATTGGAATAATGATTACAACAAGCGCAATATTAATAACACGAATCCATTTGCGTTGTTTTTCAGTTGCAAAATAATCATCCAAAATGACAACTACTCCATGCACACCATGTCCTGCGGCAGTCAAGAAAAATGCACAAGCGATGAATTTCCAAAACATAGTTGCATAAGGAGAAAGGTCTGGCACATTTGTATAATTTACATGCCCGATGTTTGGCATCAACGCCCAACGTAACACTTCCACAAAACTCATGTCATTTTGGGCGCCCATCATCAAAGCACCCACAATGCCGATGAAAATAAAGCCATACATCGCCAAAGCAGTCAGGCGTGTGAACAACCACATGAATGTTTCAAAACTCATGCCACGTTTGGATAAAGGTAAAGTCCTTGCTTTTGTTTGCATTAACTCATCCTCGCAATTGTGGTTGTAATGGTCGTCACCACAGCAAAGCCATACACCAAAATAAAAATAATCCACTCTATCAAAATTGCTTGCCTATGATATGGGATTAATTGTTGTGGGAACAAATCTAAAATTGTGATTCTCATGCCATTGATAATATGAAACAACATTCCAAACATAAATACAATTTGAAACGGTGGGCTGATGTAAATATCCGTAATCAAATCCCCAATTTGCCAACCTAACATTTCAAAAAAAGTCCCCAAAATATGCAACGTTACAAAAATTGCCAACATCGCCCCACCAATTCGATGCAAAATATAAGTCAGGTACGGTCCTTGCCCCTTATATTTCAGAGCCGCAGAAAGGCTCACGTTTCGCTCACTCATCGAAACCTCCATGAGATTTTTTATTTCTTTATACTTGATATTTTACCCGCCTCATAGACAAAATGCCAGTAAACCTGTGCAGACTTAAAACGCCTCATGCTTACGGTACAATTGATTGAGTAACTCAACATTTTTCTACTCGTGGAGGTGAACCTTGAAATCCAAATACATCTTGATATTTTCATTAATCATTGTTTCTTGTACAGCCACACCAACAACTGAACCTACTCAAGTGCCACCTACTTCCACGCCTCTTATTCCCACAGCCACCATTGAACCTACAAGTGCATCAACTTCTGTCCCTGAATTTGAAATCATCAGCGCAGAAGTTCTTAAAGAAAATGATTCTACATATCTAGCATATCTTCGACCTGGCGTGAATGTAAAAGTTGTATTGTCTAATATTGATTTAGGCATGTTACCCGAAGAACAATTAAAACCGACAAATTTTTGTAACCCTTGTGTCGGCTGGGATAATGCAGGCAAAGATGGTGATAACGATGTTGCGATTCTGCATTTCTATTCATGGGATTTGAAAGCGGGAGAAAATACTCTCACTATTCAAGCGAATGGTATTGAAAAACAAACAACTTTTAATTTTGAACCAGCCACACAAACAAACTCAGGAAGCACGGTCAATCCGCAAGGTGTGTTTGAAATTGCAGGCGTTGAAGTGCTTACAAAAGATAATACAGAGTATGCAGAGTTATTAAGGTCAGGTGTCAATGTAAAAGTATTGCTATCTAACTTGGATGCAGGTTTATTGCCCGAAGACCAATTAAAAGCATCAAACTTTTGTGGCAATTGTTCAGGTTGGGATAATGCAGGTTTTGATTATGATTTTCAAGTGGTGATTTTACATTTTCATTCTTCGGTTTTGGAAACAGGAGAAAACATTATCAGCATCACTGCGTATAGCGTGACAAAAGAAGTTTTAATTCAATATGACCCATCCATTCACTTGAAACCGTAATTTACTGCTCTTCCCGCCGTCCTCGGCGGGAAATTATTTTGTTACCCCTTCGCCGAGGACGGCGAAGGGAGCATAAGTTGATACAATAAAGATATTTTTATAGGAGAATAAAATGAAAACCCAAAGCGGACTCGAATATATCGAAGTAGAAGCAGGCACAGGCGCACAAGCTGAGGCGGGGAAAACTGTGTCGGTGCATTACACAGGCAAATTTCAAGATGGAAGCGTTTTTGATTCATCTGTATCAAGAGGCGAGCCCATCGAATTCAAACTTGGTGTAGGTCAAGTTATCAAAGGTTGGGACGAAGGCATTGCCCTGATGAAAGTCGGCGGCAAAGCACAATTGATTATCCCGCCAACACTTGGCTACGGTGAAAAAGGCGCAGGTGGAGTTATCCCACCGAATGCGACTTTGGTTTTTGATGTAGAGTTAGTGAAGGTAAAGTAGTCCAAAACCCTCCAAAATGGAGGGTTTTTCTTTATTTTTGCCCAAAAATGGCTTAATTTTGATGTAAGAAATACTTGACATTGAGTAATAAATATATTACACTGAGTAAAATAAACATTACTTAGAAAAGAGGAAACATGTCATTTCAAGAAAAAAATATTGCCGCTTCTCTAACCACCTTTAGCCTCATCCTAGCCTTCTATTTGTTTAGGATATTTCAAATGGTGCAAAGTGAAACTTTTACATCCACTAACCTATTTTGGCTTTGGGGCATCATCGCTGTATTGGCTGTGATTGGCACGATTATGGTGACCATTTTTACACACATCGTTGGTGGCATTGTGCATAAGGTCAAAACCAATGAAGACCCACACATTGAAGATATACAAGATGAACGTGACCAAATGATTGAATTAAAAGGTGTAAGAATCACTTATACAATCACTTCGCTTGGTGGTGCAATTGCTATGTTGACCTTTGTATTAGGTCAATCGCCTTTGATAATGTTTGCTTTACTTATTTTCTTCGGTGTTTTGGCACAAGTTGTTGCCGATGTTTGGCGACTGAACTTATATCGGAAAGGATTCTAAATGACCCCCAGCAACATTCGCAATAATATTCGGACATTACGTTTTCATCATGGCGAAATGACTCAGCAACAATTGGCTGAAAAAGTAGGTGTGACACGCCAGACGATTATTGCAATGGAGCAAGATAAATATTCACCATCTTTAGAATTGGCTTTTAAGATTGCACAAGTTTTCAATGTACCACTAGAACAAGTATTTTCCTATCAACCTGAAGAACCAGCCACTTAGTTAGTAGATTCAAATTTAAAAATTAGTAATAAATAAACGCAATAACCTTTGCGTTTTATTCAACACACCTATTTTCAAAAGGAGAAACAAATGAATTCAAATATAAAGAAAGTTAATAAGTACGAATGGTTAATTCCCACTGGATTGATTATTCTCAGTCTCGTTCCCGCACTTGCAGGTTCAGCCCGACTCGTTGAATTAAGCAGTGATGCAGAGATTACATCCGCCAATGCCCGCTTCTTTGACTCGCCTCTGCCTGTTACTGTCCATATAATTGGTGCCATTCTGTATTCGATTCTGGGAGCCTTTCAGTTCGCACCCAATTTTCGGCGAAGTAAGAATCGCTGGCATCGTTTTGTTGGCAAATGGATTCTCGTTCCCAGTGGAATTGCCGTTGCCCTTTCAGGTTTATGGATGAATCAATTTTATAACTTGCCAGAAGATGATGCAGGGTTTCTTTACACCCAAAGAATCATTTTTGGTTCCGCTATGTTTTTATCCATTGTGCTTGGTTATTTGGCAGTTAGAAGAAAAGACTATAACTCACATGGCAATTGGATGATGCGCGGCTATGCCATTGGTTTGGGAGCAGGCACACAAGTGCTTACACATCTTCCGTGGATTCTATTTTTTGGCGAACCTGATGAATTGACTCGAGCTTGGCTTATGCTGGCTGGTTGGGTGATTAACCTTGCAGTGGTGGAATGGATTATCTACAAACGCAAGATTCACCAAACAAGCAAATCTTTAGTTTATTCTCAAGAATCTTAGTAACTCACCTTACGCAGTACCGCAAGATTTATCTTGCGATTTAGAGGCAACATAAATACCACAAGGGTACGATGTGTTGCGGTACGAATAAGCTGCGTAACATCAGTTAGTAATACTATAAGGAGCATAAAATGAAAGCAATTGTTTATACAGAATATGGTTCACCTGATGTTCTTCAGCTCAAAGAAATTGCAAAACCTGCGCCGAAGGAAAATGAAATATTAATCAGAGTTTATGCGACATCATTAAGTGTTGGCGAGGTTTGGGCTAGAAATTTCAAAGCGATTTCTCCTAGTCAATTTTCAATGCCTTTCCCTTTTTGGCTTCCAGCTCGGATGTTTTTCGGTTTTACAAAACCAAAAGTCAATATACTAGGAAGCGAATTTTCTGGAGTCATTGAAGCGATAGGCAAAGATGTAAAAAAATTTAAAGTTGGTGACCAAGTCTTTGGATATCGTGGTCAAAACATGGGGGCAAATGCAGAATATCTTTGTACGCCTGAAAATGGAATGGTAACTACTAAGCCTTCTAATATGACTTATGAAGAAGCCGCTGTTGTACCTTATGGCGCGACAACTGCCTTGAACTTGCTTAGAAAAGCAAACATCCAACGTGGACAAAAAGTTTTGATTAACGGTGCTTCTGGGAGTATAGGCTCAGCCGCAGTTCAACTTGCCAAATATTATGGAGCAGAAGTAACCGGGCTGTGTAGCACTCCAAGAATAGAATTTGTAAAATCATTAGGCGCTGATAAGGTAATTGATTACACCAAAGAAGATTTCACCAAAAACGGCGAGACCTATGACCTTATCTTTGACATCATGAACAAAAGTTCATTTGCAAACTGCAAAAGCTCGCTGAAGCGAAATGGCATTTATCTTTTAGCCAGTTTCAAGATGAAACAAGTTTTTCAAATGTTGTGGACTTCAATCACAGGTGGGAAAAAAGTAATCTGTGCTTTGGCGTTAGAAGACCCTAATGATTTAGTTCTTATTAAAGAGCTGATTGAAGCGGGGAAATTTAAATCAATGATTGATAAACGCTTTTCGCTAGAGCAAACTGCCGACGCTCATAGGTATTTTGAGAGTGGTAATAAAGCTGGATGCATAGTCATTACACTCACTTAATAATTAAATATGAAGCTGGTAAAAAAGGTCGAGACTTAAGTCTCGACCTTTTTATTTACTTCTTCTTTTTCTTCTTCGCCGTTGCTTTCTTCACAACCTTCTTGACCTTCGACTTGCGACTTGCAACCTTCTTCGCAGGCTTCTTTCGAACTTTCAACTTGGAACTTGCTAACTTTTCAACCGAAGATTTTTTATCCATCCACTGAATCACCGCATCACCAAACTCAGAGGTTTTGACTTCTTTCGCACCTTTCATGTTGCGAGCAAAATCATACGTGACGGTTTTGGCATCAATCGCACCTTCCATGCCTTTGACGATTAAATCTGCCGCTTCACCCCAACCCATATAACGCAGCATCATTTCACCAGAGAGAATCACAGAACCTGGATTCATCTTATCTAAATCTGCATATTTCGGAGCAGTTCCATGTGTGGCTTCGAAAATTGCATGACCTGTTAAGTAATTGATGTTTGCACCCGGAGCAATTCCAATCCCACCCACTTGAGCGGCGAGAGCATCCGATAAATAATCACCATTGAGATTCATCGTCGCAATCACATCATAATCTTGCGGGCGGATTAATACATACTGCAATGTCACATCTGCAATCGTATCTTTAATCATCAATTTGGATTTCCACTTGCCATCGCCATGTGTATTCCATAAAGCCAAAGCCGCTTCTACTTCTTTTTTAATTTCATCTTGTTGAGCAGGGCTCATCATGTCAAAGCCGGGGTCAACCAGTTTGGCATTGCCTTCAACAGTTAATGAGGAATCTTTTTCTTTATTGCCTAAAATCCAAGATTCACGTTCAGTCACAATCTCATTTCTAAATTCACGTTTGGCAAGCGCATAACCCCATTCTTTGAATGCACCTTCTGTGAATTTCATAATATTGCCTTTGTGAACCAAATTGACTGAACGACGTTTATGCAACAACGCATATTCAATCGCCGCACGGATTAATCGCTCACTGCCTTCTTTTGAGACAGGCTTAAAACCAATGCCAGAAGAATCAGGAAAACGAATCTTTCCAAACTCTTTCGGGAAATGTTCTTTCAACAAATTCTTAAATTTCAAATTATCTTCTGAGCCGTTTGCAAATTCAACGCCAGCATAAATATCTTCTGTATTCTCACGGAAGATAACCATATCTACCAATTCTGGATGATGTACCGGTGAAGGCACGCCATTGTAATAACGCACAGGTCGTAAACAAACATACAAATCCAACATTTTTCTTAATTGCACATTCAACGAACGAATCCCGCCACCAATCGGAGTCGTCAACGGACCTTTAATCCCGACCAAAAATTCAGTAAAGGCTTCTACCGTTTCATCTGGCAACCAAGTTTGAAACAACTTGAAAGATTTTTCACCGGCATATACTTCCATCCAATGAATTTTTCGTTTGCCACTGTATGCTTTTTCTACAGCCGCATCAAACACACGTTGCGAAGCGCGCCAAATATCGCGCCCAATGCCATCACCTTCTACATACGGAATCACTGGATTATCCGGAACATTTAACTTCCCATTTTGAATTGAAATTTTTGCACCATCTGTCGGCACTTTTACATTTTGATAACTCATGCTAACTTTCCTTTTTTGTTTTGTCCGGAGTGCGTCGCGCCTTCATTTTTAGATTTGACTTAATTCATCAAGCGCGACGCACCCTTGATTATTTTTTCGGCTGGATTATATCACTCTGATAAATTTCCGCTTCATCCTTATTTGATAATTGATTCTGCTCCATCAACTTAAAACCGTCCCGCAGGTTTAACTTCCATTCGTCAACTCCTACCTAAAAACCTGCGGGACGTTATATACTTTGCCCATGATTAAACTTCCTGGATTAATAGACCCCCACGTCCACGTCCGCGAACCCGGCGGAACTCACAAAGAAGATTGGGGCACAGCAACTCAAGCCGCACTGGCTGGTGGCATTACAACCATTCTTGGAATGCCAAATACAAAACCCCCAATATTCGATGATGCGACTCTCGAATTATCGTTAACTGCCGCAAAAGACAAAGCCTATTGTGATTATGGTCAATACCTCGGCGCGGGACCCGATAATGCAGATATTGTTGCAAGCTTAGCAAACAAAGCCGCTGGATTGAAAATGTATTTAGATTCAACTTTCGGCGAACTTCGTTTAGACGATATGTCTTTATGGACTCCGCATTTTCAAAAATTTCCAAAAGATTATCCGATGGTAATGCACAGTGAATCTAGAACTATGGCGGCGGCAATTTTATTCTCTACCATTTATGACCATCCAATTCACATTGCACATGTTTCTTTGAAAGAAGAAATTTTATTAATCAAAGCCGCGAAAGAAAAAGGAATCAAAGTGACGTGTGAAGTTTGTCCACATCATTTATTTATGGTTTCAGAAGTTTCAGATGAAGAAAGAGGAAAGAAGAAAGAAGGAAGATTAGAAGTTCGCCCTAGACTTGCAACGCAAGAAGATGTGAATGCTTTATGGGAAAACATGAATGTAATAGACTGTTTCGCCACAGACCATGCCCCTCATACAGTACAAGAAAAAGATTCGGATAACCCGCCACCAGGATTTCCTGGGCTTGAAACCATTCTGCCTTTGTTGCTTACAGCAACAGACGATGGACGGTTGACCGTAGACGATATTGTTACAAAGATGTATACAAACTCAAGAAAAATATTTAACTTGCCCGAACAACCAGAGACTTGGATTGAAGTAGATGAAAATGAAACATACGAAATTAAAGCCGAAAATCAATTCACAAAATGTGGCTGGACTCCCTTTGAAGGTTGGAAGGTAAAAGGAAAGGTGAGAAAAGTAGTATTAAGAGGAAAAACTGCTTTTGAAGATGGGAAGTTTTTGGTTGAGGGAGGATTTGGGAAGAATGTTAGAGGATAAAAATCTAGCCACAGAGAACACAGAGGTCGCAGAGATTTTTAATTGGTTTTCTCATTTTTCTCTGTGACCTCTGTGGCTAAAACAATGGCTACAAGAAAAGCTATCCGAAATGTTATCCTGTATACCCACATTTTGGGGTATCTGTTTAGACAACCGCCTCTCCATACCCACAAAAACTGTGGATAACTGCCCCAGAACTGTGGAAAACTACCCAACCCTGTGGATAGTACCCCAGTTTATGAGAGGATTTGTCGGACAGATTAACAAACGTTAAACACCATATATGGGGGGTGCTTTTTTATAAAACCGATATATGGAAAACTCGAAAAAAGTAAACTTAAAACATACTTATCTGTGTGGATAAGTTATCCTTAAAATGTCCACATCAAAAAAAATGTTGAGTTGCAGATTCAAGCCTACACGTAGGGTGAAGCGTTGCAAGTTATCCGATATATGGGGTTGTATTCATCTTATCCACATTATCCACACCCCCTACTATTATTACGAATCCATAAGAATATTATAAATACACTTGATTCTCTTATGCAATGCGCTTTGTAAGTTTGTCCCTTTTTATACCCATGTTCGTAAAATAATATTTGTAAACATGGGCATTACATAACAACCTTGGGAGGTTGCCATGGATATGATCAAAGTTTCAGCCAACTCCCG
>Ga0224723_1000049_pt1 | contig 73492 bp, 62 predicted proteins | sample Balambano_FR2_Me_FD_161647 | JGI IMG/M metagenome (GOLD analysis project Ga0224723, IMG submission 161647) | Freshwater sediment microbial communities from Lake Towuti, South Sulawesi, Indonesia - Balambano_FR2_MetaG | ecosystem: Environmental > Aquatic > Freshwater > Lake > Sediment | place... | reverse complement strand
CCCCTAACCCCTCATTACCCACTACCATAGATCTTGAGCCTATTCACCAAACCCTCGTATGTCTACAGAAATCGAAGCAGAATTGCAAACAGCGGTTGAGAAGCGACGAAATTTCGCGATTATTTCGCACCCGGACGCGGGTAAGACGACGCTAACTGAAAAGCTGTTGCTGTACGGAGGCGCAATTCACGAGGCAGGGGCAGTGAAGGCACGACGAGCGCAGCGCCACGCAACTTCTGACTGGATGGCAATGGAGCAACAGCGGGGCATTTCGATTACCTCGACGGTACTGCAATTTGAGTATGAAAACTATTGGATTAACCTGCTTGACACGCCAGGACACCAAGATTTTAGTGAAGATACCTACCGTACCCTGGCAGCCGCAGACAATGCGGTGATGCTGGAAGACGCAGCGAAAGGTCTGGAGCCACAGACCCGCAAGCTGTTTGAGGTATGCCGGATGCGAGGCATTCCGATCTTCACCTTTTTCAACAAGCTTGACCGACCAGGGCGCGACCCGCTAGAACTGCTGGACGAAATCGAGCAGGAGTTAGGCTTGCAAACCTATCCGGTGAATTGGCCAATTGGTATGGGCGATCGCTTCAAAGGAGTGTTTGATCGCCGCCATCGGCAGATTCATCTGTTTGAACGCGCCGCTCACGGTAGCCGCGAGGCGACCGATACCGTTGTGGAATTGGGCGATCGACGCATTGAAGACCTGCTCGATCAGGATTTGTACTATCAGTTGAAGGAAGATCTAGAACTGCTGGAAGGCGTTGGCACTGAGCTAGATCTGGATCTGGTACATCAGGGCAAAATGACTCCGGTTTTCTTTGGTAGCGCCATGACTAACTTTGGCGTAGAGCTATTCCTCGATGCTTTCCTGGACTACGCGCTGAAGCCAGGGGCACGACGCAGCACCCAGGGAGATATTGACCCTACCCATCCAGAATTTTCTGGCTTTGTGTTTAAGCTTCAGGCAAATATGGACCCTAAGCATCGCGATCGCGTTGCCTTTGTTCGCGTCTGCTCTGGCAAGTTTGAGAAAGACATGGTGGTGAGCCATGCCCGTTCCGGCAAAACCGTTCGCCTCTCGCACCCGCAAAAGCTGTTTGGTCAGGGGCGTGAGTCAATGATCGAAGCTTTTCCTGGCGATGTGATTGGTCTAAACAACCCTGGTGTATTTGCCATTGGCGACACCATTTACAATGGTCAAAAGCTGGAATATGAAGGCATTCCCTGCTTTTCGCCAGAGCTATTTGCCTACTTGCGAAACCCTAACCCTTCCAAGTTCAAGCAGTTTCGTAAAGGTGTGACAGAACTACGTGAGGAAGGTGCCGTGCAAATCATGTATTCAGCAGATGAAGCAAAGCGCGACCCAATTTTGGCGGCAGTCGGACAACTCCAATTTGAAGTGGTGCAGTTCCGCTTGCTGAATGAATACGGGGTAGAAACCACCCTGGAACTGCTGCCCTATAGTGTTGCCCGTTGGGTCAACGGTGGCTGGGAAGCACTCCAAAAAGTCGGTCGCCTGTTTAATACGGTGACGGTCAAGGACAGTTGGGGTCGCCCCGTGCTGCTGTTCCGCAACGAGTGGAATTGTCAGCAGGTCGAAGGAGAACACCCGGAGTTGAAGTTGAATGCGATCGCCCCCGTCGTCGCTGGTCAGGAACCGGAATCGCTGTAGGGATACGCAAGCAAAACGCAAAATTCAGTAATTTCTGCACTAACGGCTGGGTTAACAGCTTGACGGTATACTTCCCAGGAGAATTACTGGGCTATACTAGAAAGACTAGTAGGGGGCTGTAACGGTTTCGACGTTTTGGCGAACACTACTTTGTGATACAGGTCGAGAGGGAGTCCACTCTCGTGAATCAAGGCTCAAAAACAAGTAGATGCGAACAACATCGTTTCTTTTGCTCGTAAGCCAGCGCTAGCTGTTGCCTAAAAACCTCTCATAGGTTCGAGCGTCTACGGCTTGACTCCGTTAAGGACTGTAGACAAAACCCCAACGGATGCTCCAGCTAGGCACCTCTGGTTGCCTGCTGGCTAAGACTTTACCAGAGCATCCTATTATCCGGGATAATGGATAATCCCCGCTTCGAGGGCTGGAGAAGCTAAACCTGTGAATGAGCGAAGTATCAATACCCAGAGCGGACACGGGTTCGACTCCCGTCAGCTCCATCAAGTTTTATAACTGTGGTTGGGTGAGTATGTGACGGCACCTGGCTAAGATGCCCTCTGCGACAAAGTGCATAAACTGGCAGCACCTCGCCCTGACTCCCCCGCTAGAGCGCTTCATGTAAGAAAACACTTCATGTAAGAAAACAAGGGATTGCGGTTCTTGATACATTGGTGAGTTTGTTCATGGGCAATTCAGTGTTCCCCGCGCTTAAAACTGAGTAGTTACATTATTTAAAGATACAAAGTGTAAGCATCGGTGAGCGCTTGTAGGGCAGTGGCGACCATTTTTTCTCGAGCAACAGTTTTTTCAAGATCGCTACCGCCAGAATCTATCTTTCCTTTTGTATAAAGCCACCATGCTAATTTCTCATAAATTTCACCAGTGAAGATTAGTGAATTTAGAAATAAAGTTAAGGCGCTGTACCTTCATAGGAATCTCATACCAACTTGTTAACCCGCTTTTTGAGGTCTATCTAAATAGTTTGTGTCAATCACACCTAAACCTAACCTTAGCTATATCCGAATCAAATCTTAAGGATTTTTTGGTTGGTTCGATAGCGTATCAGCAACATATTAATAGAAGTTTATTTCAATATTAATTGCATATTGTGCAATATTAACTGAACCCTGTGTAGAGACTCTACCTGTTTTTTAAAGTGCTTGCAGTTGTGGGGTTTCACCCCACAAACATAATCACAAATAGACAGGAGCGCTGTAGTAATTTATTGGACATAGCAAACGATAGTTGAATTATAGATCTATCTAACTATTTTCTTAAGGTTTGTCTAGTTTGTATTCTAGATTGGCGATCGCCTACTTCAGATTTTCTTTATCTTTGCTGCTAACTTTCTCTATAACTTTTTGGATCTTCACTGGTCAAAATCTGGCCTTTCTAAAAAACTAGATGCGGGAGAGATACGAGACAAAAAACTGAAGCGAAACCCAACTGGACTTGCTCAGTCTGAACTCTTCAGCCAACTGCTGCTGAAACTCTAGGAATTGCCAGCTAGGCACGGTGGTAATTTCTTGTTACTGCAAACGCAATAGAAGTTTGGTGAGTCCTTGTGATGCGGTTTTTAAGAAGGCTTTAAATAGTTTTAATAAGTTTATGGAGTTTTGTGTGAGTTGTTGAGCAATGGTAAAAGGTCTTGGTTGATGGCTCATTAAACAAATTGGCTTCGAGCGAGTTAACTGTAGAACTCTTGTCTGAGCTTTTGTAAAGCCAAGAATTTTGAGAGTTTCAAGGAATGAACAGGTCTTACACGTTTGGCTCAAAATCACATCACATCTGCAAATGTTATCGAAACATCTGTTGACATTGATTGTGATGTTTTTTCACAGCAGTATGCTTCCTTGATGAATTGAGGAATCAATTAATAGAGAGATCTTTTCTAGCTCTCCAATCTACTGCAATTATTTTGCAAATTGGAGCAAGGCTCTCTGCTTGGATTTGAATTGGTTTATGGGTCGCAATAGGGTACCAACGTTCTTTTACTGCTAAGGAAATGCGGACTATGGTTGAAATACTGGAAAAGCCTGCACAGGAACAGCAAAACTTGCGTGAAAAGCTGGAGAATGTATTCAGGAATATGTTTGAAAACGGTTGTCAGGCAGTTGAACAACTGGATGATCAGAAATTCACTGAACACACCTGGACTCGTGAAAACGGAGTTTGGATAAATGGTCAAAGTAGCGATAACACACTCTATATTGACCGAGCTTTACATCAAGGAAGTGTGTTTGAGAAGGTCGGCGTTAACTACGTTGCCATTGAAGGTTTGTTGCCACCTGGAATGACTTTTCAGAAATCTGGCGCTCTCGGAACATCAGAAGCAGACCAAATGATTGATGAAAAAGGTACTCCTTTTTTCGCTACAGGCTCTAGCTTTGTGATTCATCCTAGAAACCCGATGGCACCTACTGCCCATGCTAACTATCGCTACTTTCAGATTGGCGACGGCACTCAGCCTGAGTACTGGTGGTTTGGGGGAGGAGCAGATCTCACGCCTGCATATCTTTTTGAGGAAGACGCAGTGCATTTTCATCAGATCCACAAAGAGGTCTGTGACAAATACGATCAGTCTTATTACCCAAGTTTCAAGAAGAATTGTGACCAATATTTTCACATTGCTCATCGAGGTGAGAGCCGAGGTATCGGTGGAATTTTCTTTGATCATCTCAAAGGAAGCAACTTGGAAGAACTGCTTGCTTTTGTGACAGATTGCACCAAAGCACTTGTTCCTGCTTACATCCCGCTCGTGGAAAAACGCAAGGATATGCCTTTTACAGAACACAACAAGCAGTGGCAGCGTGTTGTGCGTGGACGTTATGTCGAATTCATCTTGACCTCTGACCGAGGATTGCGTTTCGGATTAGCGAGCGGCATGGTTACACCGAAAAGTGTTTTTAACTGTATGCCCGCTCATGCAGGCTGGGAATATGATGATCAACCTGCTCCCAATAGTGCAGAAGCAATGCTTAGAGAGGTGTTAAAAAGCCCTCGAGAATGGGTGTAGTTTCAAATACCAGTTATTTTTCTGGTGTTAACGATTCCATAGTTAGCACCAGAAAAACAGAAAGCTGAACCTTGAAAACAACTCAAACCTTAGCGACATGAGAGCAGTACAGCAGTTGAAGATGAAGCGATCGAAACCTAAAAGTAAGTTTAGAAGACGCTTGAAAACCTCTAAAAATCCATTGCAGAGGATAGGGAACAACTTTCTTTTTAGGAGAAATAGGCGATATCAGCCTATATCAGATGAGCTTAAAACCGACCTTGCCTTTGTATGTTGTATTGTTCTCAGGTATTTTTGCGTTGGGCTTGTTTTACTCTGCTTTTTTTCAAGTAGATGAGCTGTAAGGGTCTTGTAGGAAAGCAAGGAAATTAAGATGGAAGATAAATTAGGTAATGGTGATCTCCAAATAGCAGACATTCTCAACCTCGATGAATCGAAGACGACAAATATGTTTAGAAACAGATTTGTCAAGTACAAGAAGTTAGTTGAGGAAATCGGGGACGAAGCTGCTTTTGAAAAAATGATGGAGAAATATCCTGAACAGCAAAGGTTGTTGATGGGTGCGTTCATCGATAACACGACTCTGGCTAAAGGGTTTCAGAAGACAATTCCGCTATTGCGTCCTGCTGGCTTTATCACAGAAATTGTAGATGTCGCCCAGGATGGGGTTGACTCTGCACTGGAAATTCAAAGAGTCTGCCCGGCGTTGTCTTTAGCTAAGGAGTATGGGTTTGAAACTCCGTGTCGGGTTCTTTGTGAGATGGAGCAGGAAGCAGCCAGACGAGCCTATCCTGATATGAAAGCTTCTATTATGAGCAAAATTGCAGAGGGCGATTGTGTTTGCGTATTTAAGTATGAGCGCCCCGCTCAAATGGATATAGAGTCAACTCAAAAGCAACCCAGCGGTTTCTCTCAAATGGTGGAATTGATTCAGTTGATTCCTACCCTGATTCAAATTGGCATCAAGATGCTCAAGGTGCGTGTCTCAGGTTAGGTGGCGATCGCCATAACCCACTCTGAGTTAGATAATCTGAACTTCACAAGCTGAATTCAGTTACTAAAGATTCAATTCATTGTGAACCATATGCAACTATGTTAGGAGTTTCTTAATGTCCAACAATCTCGCTTCTAAGAACAGTATTCTTTCAGATTTAGCTCACCTGATTGAGGGTGAAGTTAGCACTACAGAAGAAGATTTGGCAGCGGTTTCAAAAGACTTTGGTGGAATGATTCAAAAGCGACCCCAGGTGGTTGTTCGTCCTCAAAGTTCTCTGGATGTTGCCAATGCTGTTAAGTATGCTGCCGCTCAAGGACTGATCATTTCTTCAAAAGCTGCTGGACATTCGTGCAGTGGACAATCGCTTAACCAAGACGGAATCCTCCTGGACATGAGGACACTCAACCAGATTCATGAATTTTGTCTTGATGATTTGTGGTTTAAAGTCGATTCTGGTACAACCTGGAGAAAAATTGTTGATGCCTCTCTACCTCAAGGTGTTGTTCCTCCAGTACTCACTAACAACTTTGATGTAACGATAGGAGGAACTCACTCTGCGGGTGGTTTAGGGCAGAACTCTTTTCTCTATGGCTCTCAAGCAGATAATTGCTTGGGTCTGGAGGTTGTCACTGCAACAGGGGAATTGGTATGGTGCACGCCAGAAGAGAACAGTGAGCTATTTAACCATGTTCTTTGCGGTTATGGTCAGTTTGGGATCATGACTAAGATTCAGCATCGGCTTAAGCGATACCGCCCGTTCACCCGCACCTATTTCCTTCGATATGACGATTTAGATGCTTTATTGCATGATGAGCGGCTGCTTGTTTCGGAAAAGCGGGCAGATGGTTTACTAACGCTATTTTCTCCCTGTGTATTAGGAGCATCAAGAGCAGGAGGAAATGGGTTTAAACCTCTGATTCAGTGGTTTTATAGAATGCAACTGACGATAGAGATTGATTCACCTGATGATGTGAATGAGGAAAAACTGCTTTCTGGCTTAAAGTTTGCTCGTCACGTTCACACTGAAGACTTGAATTTTGATAAGTTTGTCCAACCGATCGCTGAGGTTCCTCACCCGGTAGGTGAGGCAAATCCCTGGTTAGATGTGTTTTTGCCAGCATCAGTGGCTCAGGAATTCATCGAAATTGCGCTTGAGCGAATCCCTACGTTTGTTGATTTTAGAAGCACTCCTGTAGGTGGTTTTTGCTTGGCTTCCAACAGCATCAAAATGCCTATGTTCCCCATGCCTAGTGAAGAGTTTGTGATTGGGTTTGGAATGTATCCAACCGTTCCTAAACCTCGGCTTCAAGCTGTTGCAGAACAGCTCAACCGATTGACAGAACTTGCCTTTGAAATGGGTGCAAAACGCTACATGGGAAGTTGGTTAGAACTCGATCTTCCGGGTTGGAGACACCAGTTTGGAGACTACTGGAGGCAGGTTAATGAAATGAAACAGAAATATGATCCTCAAGGCATCTTAAGTCCTGGGTTCTTCCAATATGAAGAGGCTGCACCTTTAAAGCAGCAAGCTCAACCGCTTGGAGAGGCGGTAGCTGAACCCCAAACGACGGTTGCTTAACTAAGCGATCGCACACTACTCACTATTGTTACCGCCCTCGTTACGTCTAGTGCCTCGTCAAGCAACAAGACCAATCCTAGTGGAGAACCTAATGAATATTGCGGTTGTCGGTCTCAGTCACAAGACAGCTCCAGTCGAAGTTCGAGAAAAACTGAGTATTCCTGAAGCTCAAATCGAGTCTGCGATCGCCCGTTTGTGTCGTTATCCTCACATCGAAGAAGCGGCAATTCTTAGCACCTGCAATCGCCTGGAAATTTACGTGGTTGTGACTCAAGCAGAACAGGTCGAGCAGGAAGTTACTCAGTTCTTAGCTGAACATAGCCAATTGCCCCTCGATGCCCTTCACCAACACCTGTTTACCCTATTGCACTGGGGTGCGGCAAAACACTTAATGTGGGTCGCGTCTGGGCTAGACAGTTTGGTTATCGGAGAAGGACAAATTCTGGCGCAGGTCAAACACGCTTACAAAGTTGGACAGCAGCACGGCGGCATCAGACGAATACTCAACCAGTTGTTTAAGCAAGCTGTGACAGCGGGAAAGCGAGTTAGATCTGAAACTTCGATTGGCAAAGGTGCGGTTTCAGTCAGCTCTGCGGCAGTAGAACTGGCTGAAACGAAAGTGCAGAGTTTGGCAGGCTGTCGTGTCGCAATCGTCGGAGCAGGTCAAATGGCTCGACGGTTGGTTCAACATCTCCTGGCAAAGGGTGTGACTCAAATCGCAATCATCAATCGTTCGTTTGAACGCGCCAAAGAATTAATAGATCAATTCGGGCTGGTTCAGTTGCAGTACTATCCATTGCCTGAAATGCTTCCTGTTGTTGCAGTTTCAGATTTGGTCTTTACCTGTACCGCTGCTACAGAACCGTTGTTAAATCGAGCCAATCTGCAAACGATTTTAGAACCCAACCAGCCATTGCTGCTGTTTGATATCTCAGTTCCCCGCAACGTGGATGCAGATGTCAATCAGCTAGATCAGGTTCGTGTATTTAACGTGGATGATCTAAAAGTAGTGGTTGCTCAGAACCAGGAAACTCGCCGACTGGTAGCAATGGAAGCCCAAGCACTGATTGAAGAGGAATTGAAAACCTTTTATAGTTGGTGTCGGTCGCAAGCAGCAGTGTCTACCATTAACTGTTTACGGGAAAAGGTAGAGACGATTCGTGAGCAAGAGTTCAGAAAGACATTATCCCGTTTGGGAGCGGAATTTCCCAAGAAACATCACGATGCGATCGAAGCTTTGACGCGGGGGATTGTCAACAAAATTCTGCATGAACCAATGGTGCAGCTTCGCACCCAGCAGGATGTAGAAACTTTACGTCTGGCTATTCGGACTGTGCAAACATTGTTCAACTTAGAAAATGAAGAGCAGTATAGCCTCACCACCGAGGATCAATTCAACTGGATTAAAGAAGTTGCGTTGCAGGCTGTAGAAGAGCAATATAGCCTGGCAAAAGAAGTAACAACCTCAAAGAGGCAGTGAGTGTGACCTTAAAGACGAAACACTCAACAGGCAATTTGCAGAAGCTTACGTCAGAAAGTGGAAGTTAAGGATGTTAAAGAATTTTTGGTACGCTTGCGAGCTTAGCTCAACAGTCACGCATCAGCCCCAACCAATCAAGATGTTAAATCAACGGTTTGTGCTTTATCGTAACCCGCAGGGGCAGGTTGTTGCACTTAAAGATCAGTGCCCTCATCGGGGGGCTGCCCTCTCTTTGGGCTGGGTAGAAGATGGCTGTATTCGCTGTCCTTATCATGGCTGGAAGTTTCAGGCAGATGGGCAATGTGCTGATATTCCAGCCAATGCATCTGAAACGCCAATGCCCAAAAAGGCTCACGTTGAGTCCTATCCAACCCAGGAAAAATATGGGTTTGTATGGCTGTTTTATGGTGATTTGCCAGAAGCTGAACGCCCACCAATTCCGCCGCTTCCAGAATTTGATGACCCGACGCTGCACCGTTCTTACCTTGACTTCACGGTACACACTCACTACACGCGAGTTTTAGAAAACTCGATCGACATTTCTCATTTGCCGATTGTTCATGCAAACACGTTTGGTGCAGGGTTTAAAGACAATCCTAGAGTTGAGGAGTATGAAGTTCAAGATGAAGGGTGGGGAATCAGTGCGACCAGCACCTACAGAAATTACACAAAACCAAAAGGGCTATTCACCTTTTTCTTCAGGCAAAAAAGCTCAAATTTAGACTCAAAATTCACCTTCTATTTGCCGAATATCACAAAGGTTGAGAGCCGATCTGAGCAAATCAGGATTGTGAATTACGCGGTACATTTTCCAGTTGACGACAATACCACGATCAGTAAGCGAATTCTTTTCCGCAGTTTTGCGCGTTACCCCTGGTTAGATAATGTCTTCATGAATTACTACACCAAGATTTACGCAGAGGATAGCCGCGTCAGTGAGTCTCAATATCCCAAGATGATACCCACTCAACTATCTGCTGAAGTTCATATTGCGTCTGACGCGCTACAGCTTGCTTATCGTAAGCTTCGGCAGAAATATTTGGCGATGGGTTGGGGGGTAGAGCCTTATACCAGCGACTCAAACCATGCCAATGGACAATCATCACTGTCTTCTCATGCTGCGTTAGTGAACTAAACCTATGTTGAAAAATTTTTGGTATGCGTGCGAATTTAGTTCCGAGGTTACGCATCAGCCTAAACAAATTGTGATGTTGAATCAGCGATTTGTGGTCTACCGCAATTCTCAAGGGCAGGTGATAGCGCTTAAGGATCAGTGTCCTCATCGAGGGGCTGCTCTTTCGTTGGGTTGGGTAGAAGGTGACTGTATCCGTTGCCCCTATCATGGCTGGAAGTTTCAGGCAGACGGGCGATGCATTGACATTCCTGCGAATGCGCCTGAAGTGCCGATTCCCAAGAAGGCGATCGCCGAAACCTATCCAGTCCAAGAAAGCCAGGGATTTATCTGGTTGTTTTATGGGGATTTGCCAGAAGTAGAACGCCACCCCCTGCCCACATTTCCGGCATACCTATCGACCAAAATGCACGCTGCTTACAATGACGAGATAGAGTGTGCAAACTATGCTCGCTTGATGGAAGTGAATCTTGACTTTGCCCATGTCGTTGCAATTCATCGCAAGTCATTTGGGCAGAGAGTTCCAATGAACAAACAAATCAAATATCGCGTTCAGGAAGATGCCTGGAGTGGAGTTGCCCAATTTTCCTATGATTCATTAGGTGACTCAAAAACAGTGTTGAACTTTTTGTTGGGAGGTCGCCCAGAGTTCACAACAACACTCACGTACTACCTCCCTAACATCACTCTTGCTGAGATTCACGTGGGCGGTAAGGGCAGAAATGCCATCAAGATTGGGATTTTGGTTGCCTACTTACCGATTGATGAAAAAACATCGCGCAGTAAGCGTGTTTTCTACCGCAATTTCTTGACGCTGCCCTGGCTCGATGGTTGGGCTAGAAAGCTTGATTATGCGATGGGTCACGAAGATACCGTTGTGGTTGAAACTTTGGCTGAGCAGCCCATGCCCAGAATTTCGGAAGAACTGCACGTTGCGGCTGATGCGTTGGCGCTTTCGTTCCGTAAACAGCAGCAGAAATACCTGGCGAAGGGATGGGGGTTGGAATCATCTCGCCATCAGTCAATCTCTGTGACAGAGGATACAACTCAGCCTGTTACTTCCCTGGTGAACTAGATTCCACTCCTACAGAGGCTTTATGAAGTCATCGATCGCCCCTCATAAACTATCATTTCTGCAATTATTTCAATGGGCCAGGCACCCCTCTGATTTTTTAGATAACCTGACCAAGCGATACGGGGACATTTTTGCGGTGCAATTCCCAGGTGATAAACCTGTTCTTATCATCAGCGATCCCAAAGGCATTGAAGAGCTTTTAACCGCCCCATTGGGAACTTTTTCATCTGCTCAGGGCAATGAGATGTTTCGTCCAGTGATGCGCGATCATTCAATGCTGTTGCTGGATGGTAAGCCTCATCAGCGCCAGCGTAAGTTAACGATGCCGCCTTTTCACGGTGAGCGGATGCGACTTTATGGGATGCGGATTTATGAACTGACGGAGCAGATGATGAAGTCCTGGCAGGTTGGGGCTTCGGTCGATCTTCCAGTTTGCATGAAGGAAATTACCCTCAATGCCCTGTTAGATATTGTTTTTGGATTAACGGAAGGACGGTATGCAGAGCAATTGCGGCAAAAGTTGCTGGCGCTGATTGGGGTGGTAACTTCACCCCTGATTGCCCTGCATTTGTTCCTTCCGGCTTTGCAGAAAGACTGGGGAGTTTGGAGTCCCTGGGGACGCTTTCGCCGCCTCCAACAAGAATTCGATCAGCTTCTCTATAAAGAAATCGCTCACCGTCGTGCATCGCCTGAAGTCGAGCGAACTGATATTTTGAGTATGCTGATGGCGGCTCGTGATGAAGCGGGTGAGCCAATGAGTAATGAAGAATTGCGCGACGGGCTGATTACTCTACTCACGGGCGGTTTTGATACGACTTCAACGGCGCTGGTGTGGACGCTGTACTGGATTTACCAAACGCCCGGTGTGCATCAGCGGTTGATCAGCGAAATTGATAGTGTAAATGACCTGTTGGATATGAAGGCGATCGCCAAATTGCCCTATCTATCTGCAACCTGTCAAGAAGCGCTACGGATTTCGCCGCCGATTGTGCTGACTTTTATCCGCGTCGCTCAAGCTCCTTTCCAAATCATGGGACATGAGTTACCCGTTGGCTCTCGGATTTGGGGAGACATCTATTCCGTTCATCGCCGTCCTGATTTGTACCCCGACCCTGACCAGTTCCGTCCAGAGCGGTTTTTGGAGCGGCAATATTCTCCCCATGAATTTCTACCGTTTGGCGGGGGCGATCGCCTCTGCATTGGGTATGCCTTTGCCCTCTACTTAATGAAACTGGTGATATTTACCATTCTGTCCCGGTATGAGTTGGCGCTTAAAGACTCTCGTCCGGTTCGGGCAATTCGTCGGGGGCCAGGATTAGAGCCATCCAGACTCGTACAGATAAAGATTGTTGGACACCACTATCGCTCGTCAAAGGTAGCCGTTGAAACACGGTACTAATCACACTACTTCTAACCACAGCTTTAAACCCAAGAGAACACTTCAAATACCAGGGAAGACGCATGAAAAATGATAGATTACTGCGAGCTGCACGAGGTGAAGTTCTGGATCGCCCTCCCGTATGGATGATGCGTCAGGCGGGTCGCTACATGAAGGTTTATCGAGAACTCCGCCAGAAATATCCCTCTTTTCGAGAACGTTCGGAGAACCCAGATCTCGCTGTAGAAATCTCGCTACAACCCTTCCATGCATTTAAGCCTGATGGCGTAATTATGTTTTCAGATATTCTCACACCATTACCAGGTCTGGGAATTTCATTTGACATTCTTGAAAGCAAAGGCCCAATCTTTGAGCAGCCCATTCGCCAGCAAGCTCAAATTGATGCACTAACACCGCTTGATCCTGAAGCAGTCTTGCCCTTCGTGCGCCAGATTCTAACAACCCTGTCCCGCGAGGTGAATGGAGAAGCGACGATTTTAGGATTTGTTGGAGCCCCCTGGACACTCGCAGCCTACGCGATTGAGGGAAAAAGCTCAAAGGATTACGCTCTAATTAAAAGCATGGCGTATTTACAGCCCGCGATGCTGCATCAGTTTTTAGGAAAGCTGGCTGAGGCGATCGCCATCTACGTTCGCTACCAGATTGACGCTGGCGCACAAGTGGTGCAACTATTTGACTCTTGGGCAGGGCAGCTTAGCCCAGAAGATTTTAAGACCTTTGCCTTGCCCTATCAGCAGCAGATCGTGAGTCAGGTGAAGGCAACCCATCCTGATACCCCGCTGATTCTCTACATCAATGGCAGCGCTGGCATTTTAGAGCTAATGGCCCAGTCTGGTGTAGATGTCGTGAGTGTAGATTGGACGGTTGATATGGCAGTTGCACGGCAGCGACTCGGAGCAAGTGTAGGAGTTCAGGGAAATCTTGATCCCTGCGTCTTGTATGGGTCTCATGCTTTAATTGGCGATCGCCTCTCTGACACGGTTCGCAAGGCTGGAAACCGGGGACACATTCTCAACCTGGGTCATGGGGTGTTGCAACATACTCCTGAAGAAAACGTTGCCTGCTTCTTTGAAACTGCCAAACAACTCCGCTACTTCCCAACCGAGCCTGAGACGGAACTGCAATCCACTCTACAGTCTCCTCTGGTTTTAGGTTCGCGTTAATCGGTTGCAGGAAAGCACGATTGATTCATCATTCCACTTAAATTCCTTTTCAGGAGATGTATGGCAACGCTATTGATCACCGTGCCTCATGTCACAAGTCACATTCTGCCTGCCCTGCCGATCGCAGAATCATTAGTAAAACGGGGGCACCGTGTTCTCATCCACACGTCACCTTGCAATGAAGACAAGGTGCGGGCAGCAGGGGCTGAGTTTGTTTCAATGCCAGAACATTGTGATATTGTCCATCGACTAAAGCAGTCTTCAGCGCCCATGCCCACCTGGCTCCCTCTATTTTTTCGTCAGGTGCTGTACTTCCGTCACGAGATTCTGACGATGATTCCAGGAATGGTGACAGAACTGGAGAACATCATCAAGCGAGAGCAAGTAGACTGCATCGTTGGCGACTATCTGGGGTTTGGGGCATCCTACGCGGCTGAAAGAATGGGTATTCCCTATGTGACATTAACTATGTCATGGCCCGTAGTTCCCAAAGCAAATGGAGTTCCACTATTCATCTCTCCACCCTTGCCGCCTCGCCTGATTCATGGACTGGTGAATTTCATTTTCCCTATCCATCGAGTTCGCAGGCAGGTCGGTTTACCTCCACGTCCCAAAAATGCGCCTGCTGAGTTTTTCGCCGTTATCGTTTCCAGGCTGCTGAATCTAGTCACCATTCATCAAGAGTTTATTCCTCCCAAGCGGCTCCAGGAAAATCAGGTGTTTATTGGACCAACTGCGTCTCGCATCCCTCGCACTACCAGTGCGCCACCCTTTGGAGCCAGTCTGGAATCGGGTACTGTTCTAGTCAGCACCACGACTTCCTACCAGCCAGACACCGGACTGTTTCGCCGTGTGCTGGAAGCGGTTGCCGCAATGGGAATTCCGGTTTTGGCAACCTCTGGCAACCGTAAGGATGTGCCAGAAAACCTGGGAAAAAATGTGCGTCTAGAAACGTTCGTGCCGTTTGATGAAGTGTTGCCCTACGTCAGCGCGATTGTCACCTCTGGTGGGTTTGGCACGGTCGGAAGTGCATTTCGATATGGCACGCCGATGCTGATCATTTCTGACCTCGGAGGAGATGTGTTGGCTACGGCGACCCGCTCAGCCGAACTGGGACTGGCATATTATTTGCTGAAAAATAAAGCAACGCCAAAAGCCATTCAAGATAAGTTAAATGCCTTACTTCGAGACGAGGCATTGCATCATCGCGTCCAGGCACTCTCTCAACGGTTGCAGTCAATGGACTCACCAGAACTTGCCGCCGATGCCATTGAACATATGCTTCAAACCCTGTCCAGAAGAGGATCGACAGCAGAAATAAGTGCACCTCTTCACTCGTAAAATTGAAGGGATTTCAATGACTATCTATCTCACAAAAAGGACTATTGAACAGTGCCAGGTGATTGAGCAATTGCCGACCCTGGATGCTCGTCGCCATCAGACCGCGCTGGAGCAATGCCAAATCATTGAGAAGTCACCGAAACTGGGCGATCGCCATCATCAAAGTGCATTAGAACAATGTCAGATTATTGAACTTCCCAAGATTACCGATCATCGCGGCAACCTCACCTTCATCGAAAATGATCGGCACATTCCATTCGACATTAGACGAGTTTACTACCTTTATGATGTACCTGGCGGTGCAGAGCGGGCCGGACACGCCCACAAAGCACTTCATCAATTTTTGGTTGCAATGTCCGGCAGCTTTGACGTTGTCATTGATGATGGACATCAACGAGTCAAATATCATTTGAATCGCGCCTACTACGGCCTTTATATTTGCCCTATGGTTTGGCGAGAAATTGACAATTTCTCCTCCGGTTCAGTTTGCATGGCGTTAGCTTCTGACTTCTACGATGAGTCTGACTATTACCGTGATTACAAAGATTTCATCGAAGCAACTGGAGCAAACGCATGAAGATCCCGTTTCTAGATTTGAAGGCACCCTATCTGGAATTACAGCCGGAATTTGATGCAGCCTATCAACGGGTAATGAATTCCGGTTGGTACATTCTTGGGCAAGAATTGGAGGCATTTGAAACAGAATTTGCAGCCTATTGTGACACTCAGTTTTGTGTAGGGGTTGGGAATGGTTTGGAAGCGCTGCATTTGATTCTGCGGGCGATGGAAATTGGGACAGGGGATGAGGTGATCGTGCCAGCAAACACTTACATTGCAACCTGGCTAGCCGTCTCCTACACCGGAGCAACCCCAGTGCCCGTTGAACCCAATCCAAACACCCACAACATTAATCCAGAACAAATTGAAGCAGCAATTACATCCAAAACGAAGGCGATCCTGGCGGTTCATTTGTATGGACAACCTGCTGACATGGACTCCATTAATAGAATTGCTAAACAGCATCAACTCAAAGTGATTGAAGATGCGGCTCAAGCTCATGGAGCATATTACAAAGAACGACGAGTGGGTGGTTTAGCAGACGCAGCCGGGTTTAGCTTCTACCCTGGCAAAAATTTAGGAGCCTTTGGTGATGGTGGAGCCGTGACAACGGATGATGCGAATTTAGCTAGCAAAATTCGATTGCTTAGAAACTATGGCTCTCGGACAAAGTATTTAAACGAAGTGCAAGGCTTCAATAGCCGTTTGGATGAACTGCAAGCTGCTTTTTTAAGGGTGAAGTTAGCAAAGCTGGATGAGTGGAATGCTCGCCGTATTCAGGTGGCAAATCAGTATCTTGAAAAGCTCTCTAATTTAACAGGTTTGATGCTTCCCGATGTCCCGAATTGGGCAGAACCTGTGTGGCATTTGTTTGTTGTGCAATGTTCAAACCGTTCTAGTTTAGAAACAGATTTACGCAGTGCAGACATTGGAACTTTAATTCATTATCCTATTCCACCTCATCTATCGGATGCTTACAAAGCAGAGCAGAGTTTGAGCTATTTTCCAATCACAGAGCAGCTTGCTCAAACTGTCCTCAGTTTACCGATCAGTCCTCATATGACAAATGAAGAGGTTACGCACGTCATCGGTATTTTACAGGACAGGTTATCGACTGACTGCGGCAGAATTCAAAGACTGAATATGGAGCGGGCGATCGCCTCCTCCATTTAAACCAAAAATTCTACAGTTCATTGGAATACAACAGATGCAGACATTTTTAGTAACGGGTGGAGTAGGTTTTATTGGCTCTAACTTCATCTTAAAAGCGAGAGAGAAGGGCTGGGCTAATATTATCAATCTTGACAAACTAACCTATGCAAGCAATCCTCAAACTCTGGTGAGCCTAGAGGATGACTCCCGGTATCACTTTGTTCGTGGAGATATCTGCGACATTGAGTTAGTGCGTGATTTGCTCAACCGCCATCAACCTGATGCAATCATCAATTTTGCGGCCGAAAGCCACGTTGATCGCTCCATCCTTAACCCTCAAGACTTTATTCAAACGAATGTACTGGGAACCTTTCAACTTTTAGAAGCCAGTAAAACATATTGGGAAACCCTATCACCCTGGCAACGCAAGCAATTTCGTTTCTTACATATCTCAACCGATGAAGTGTACGGTTCCCTTGTCCCAACCGATCCCGCTTTTCGAGAAAGTACTCCCTATGCCCCCAACAGCCCCTACGCAGCCTCAAAAGCAAGCTCCGATCATCTCGTCCGGGCTTATTTTCACACCTACGGACTGCCTGCTCTCGTAACCAACTGTTCTAACAACTATGGGCCGCGCCAATTCCCGGAGAAGCTGATTCCCTTGATGGTTCTCAACGCCTTGCAGGGCAAACCCCTACCCATCTATGGAGATGGACAAAATATTCGAGACTGGCTGTATGTGGGGGATCACTGTGAAGCACTTTATCTGATTCTACAAAACGGTCGGGTTGGAGAAACTTACAACATTGGGGGCAATAACGAACACTCCAACTTAACTGTAGTTGAACAGATTTGTTCAATTTTGGATGAATTATCTCCCAAGTCCAACTTTCGTTATGCTTCGCTCATCACCTTTGTGCAAGACCGCCTGGGGCATGACAGGCGATATGCGATCGATTGCAGCAAAATCAGTTGGGAACTGGGTTGGCAACCCACCGAGAGCTTTGAGAGCGGGTTGTTAAAAACAATTCAGTGGTATCAAAATCATCCAATTTGGCTTCAGCAAGTTCAATCCAGCGCTTACCAATCCTGGATCAAACAAAACTACGAAAACAGAGTGATGGCATTGCCGCACTAGCACACGTCTTTGATTTAACTTGATTTAACAATTTTGCCCTTTCAACCTAAGTGTGACGTTATGCAAGAAAGCAATTCATCAATGTCATCAGTGCCATCAGTGCCATCAATAGAGCAAACAGATCAGCCCTCTGGCGATCGCAGGACAATCTTGTTTATTTTCGTGATGATCTGTTTAGACTTGCTGTGTGCCGGAATGGTCATTCCGGTGATTCCAGCTTTAGTCGGGCAGTTCAACCAAAATGCCCTGGCGATCGGGCTTCTGGCTGTAACGTTTTATTCAGCACAATTTATTGCAACCCCAGCCCTGGGTATTTTGTCCGATCGCCACGGACGACGACCCATTTTATTACTGTGTATTTTAGGGACAGGAGTCGCCTACTTTCTGTTTGGAGCAGCAAATGCCCTGTGGCTGCTTTTTCTTGGGCGACTCATTGATGGGGTGACCGGAGGCAATATTTCAGTTGCTTTAGCCTACATTTCAGATGTGAGTTCTCCTGAAACTCGAGCTAAAAACTTTGGGTTGATTGGGGCAGCGTTTGGGATAGGATTTATCATTGGCCCAGCAGTGGGTGGATTTCTCAGTTTAATTAGCTTACAAACCCCCGCGCTGGCGGCAGGTGTCCTGTCGATCATCATCACCATTTTTGGGTTCTTCCTCTTACCCGAATCACTGGCTCCGGAGCAGCGCCGTAAAAGAGTTGCTCTGGCAGAACTGAACCCACTCCGACAAGTGAGAGATGCACTCCGCCCCCGCATCCTGCGTCGATTGCTACTGTCAAACTTTGCTCAAAATTTTGCTTTTAGCGGGCTACAAACTAACTTTGTTCTGTATACCTTTGTTCGCTATGGCTTAGATCCGGCACAAAACGGACTGATTTTTGCCTACATCGGCTTTCTGTCTGGTTTGATGCAAGGAGTAATTACCGGGATTCTGGTCGAGCGATTTCGTGAGAGACGGCTGGCTGCGGCTGGTTTAGCCCTCATGATGTTGGGATATGCGGCTCTGGCTTTAGCTCCAGAAGTTTGGTCAATTTATGGTGCCATGACGTTAATTGCAGTGGGTAGCGGACTGTCCACACCAACCCTGACAAGCATCATTACAAAACAAGTTTCTTCAGAAGAGCAAGGCTCTATTTTAGGGGCATCACAAGCGATTGACAGTATTGCCCTGATGATTGGCCCGGTTTGGGCAGGACTGGCATTTGACTACTTTGGCCCAACTTCTCCTTACTGGACGGGTGCAGTGTGGCTCCTCATTGCTGTGTTGTTTGTGGTAAGTGCCTACAAAAAAAGGAAGTTAGCCAGAAAACCCCTGCTCAAACTGGATTGAGCAATTTATCTGGAGCAAGCTTTCAAACTATACAAAGGTCAAGCTAGGTGAGGAATGAGTGATGAAAGGCATTATTTTGGCGGGTGGTTCTGGTACACGGCTGTATCCTTTGACTCAAGTGGTGAGCAAGCAGTTGATGCCTGTTTATGATAAGCCAATGATTTACTACCCGCTGTCTGTTCTGATGCTGGCAGGAATTCGAGATATTCTGATTATCTCTACACCCACGCATCTACCGTTGTTTCAACAGCTTTTGCAGGATGGTAGCCAGTGGGGGCTGAAGTTCAGCTATGTAGAACAGCCAAAGCCTGAAGGGATTGCCCAAGCGTTTATTCTGGCTGAAAACTTTATCGGCAGCGACTCTGTGTGTCTCATCTTGGGTGATAACCTGTTTTATGGAAATGGTTTAGTTGAGGTGCTGGCTGAAGCGGCTCAATTACGAGAAGGTGCCCTGATTTTTGGATATCGTGTTGCTGAGCCGCAGCGCTATGGCGTGGTGGAGTTTGATCAAGCCGGGCAAGTTCTCAGTCTGGAGGAAAAACCTTGCCATCCCAAATCAAATTATGCTGTGCCTGGTATTTACTTCTACGATTCTCAGGTTTCGGCGATCGCCACTCAGCTCAAACCTTCAGCACTAAATGAGTTAGAAATCACGGACTTAAATCAGGTTTACCTCCAGCAGGGGCAACTGAAAGTTGAACTGTTGGGACGAGGCTATGCCTGGCTTGATACCGGAACTCATGAATCACTCCATCAGGCCGCCAGCTTCATTCAGACGTTGGAGCAGCGGCAAGGCTTCAAAATTGCCTGTGTCGAGGAGGTTGCCTACCGCCAGGGATATATCGACGCAGAGCAACTTTATCAGCTTGCTAAACCATTGGCTAAAAGCAGCTATGGGCGATATTTAATCGACCTGATTCAAGCCGATCTGTGTTTTGCTCCTGTTCAGTCATTTCCTCGAATTGTTCCCTTTCCTGAAATGACTGGAGCCAACAAAGCCTCCTCGACTACTCTTTCGAGATCTTTGAAATAATCCAACCCGTTGAACAAGTAACCCAAACCTATGACTCTACTTCATTCCGATCTATCGACCGTTGCCAGTTCTACTCAAACCTTTCAGATTGGTTCTCGCAAAAGCCAACTGGCTCTGATTCAGACGCACTGGGTGCAGCAACAGCTTCAGATGAGTTTTCCCGATCTGAGCTTTGAGGTTCACACGATGTCTACTCAAGGTGACAAAATCCTGGATGTCGCACTTGCCAAAATTGGGGATAAGGGACTCTTCACCAAAGAACTGGAATTGAGTATGTTAAATCGGGAGACTGATTTTGCAGTTCACTCCCTCAAAGATTTGCCCACTCGCCTACCTGAGGGGCTGGTATTGGCAGCCGTTACCGAGCGGGAAAATCCAGCAGATGCGCTTGTGATCCATCAAAAGTATCGCGATCGCCAAATTGATACCCTGCCTGAAGGTGCCGTCATTGGCACCTCTTCCCTGCGACGGCTGGCGCAATTGCGCTATCACTTCCCTCATTTCACATTTAAGGATGTGCGCGGCAACCTCAACACCCGTCTGGCAAAGTTAGATGCTGGAGAGTATGATGCGCTAGTTTTGGCCGTTGCAGGGTTAGAACGACTGGGAATGAGCGATCGCATTCACCAAATTCTACCGCCAGAGATTTCCCTGTATGCAGTAGGGCAGGGGGCGTTAGGGATTGAATGTCGGGCTGACGATGTAGAAGTGTTGTCGTTGCTGAAAGCAATTGAACACGTGCCAACCCGCGATCGCGCCCTGGCTGAACGGGCATTTCTACGAGAACTGGAGGGCGGCTGTCAGGTGCCCATTGGCGTTCACACTCAGTTAAACAACGGAACGCTGACCCTCACCGGGCTGGTTGCCAGCGTGGATGGTAAACGGCTGATCAAAGATACGGTGACGGGTGCTGCCAGTGAAGCAGAATATCTCGGCATCCAACTGGCTCAACTCCTGCATCAGCAAGGCGCACAAGACATTTTGAATGAAATTTTTCAAACCGTTCATCGGAGCTAACTCACTATGCGGTCTTCTATGTTTCCAATGCATCGCCCGCGTCGCCTGAGAAGCCATCCCCAACTGCGGCGGATGGTGTGTGAAACTGTTTTAACGACTAATGACCTGATCTATCCACTGTTTGCGGTACCGGGTGAAGCGATCGCCAACGAAGTCAAATCGATGCCTGGAGTCTATCAGTTGTCGGTAGACAAAATTGTTGACGAAGCCAAAGCGGTTTACGACCTGGGCATCCCTGCCATCATCCTGTTTGGCATTCCCGATGATAAAGATTTAGACGCAACAGGCGCATGGCACGACTGCGGAATTGTGCAAAAAGCGTCCGCTGCGGTGAAGCAAGCCGTACCCGACCTGATCGTAATTGCGGATACCTGTTTGTGTGAGTACACTTCTCATGGACACTGTGGATATTTGGAAACGGGCGATTTATCCGGGCGCGTTCTGAACGACCCCACCCTGGAGTTGCTCAAAAAAACGGCTGTGTCCCAAGCCGAAGCAGGGGTTGATATCATTGCCCCATCGGGAATGATGGATGGATTTGTGCAGGCAATTCGGCTTGGGCTGGATGAAGCCGGGTTTCAAGATATCCCCATTCTCTCCTATGCGGCTAAATATGCCTCAGCCTACTATGGGCCATTCCGGGATGCAGCGGATTCAGCACCCCAGTTTGGCGATCGCCGCACTTACCAGATGGATCCTGGCAATACTCGTGAAGCGCTTAAAGAAATTCAACTGGATGTAGCAGAAGGGGCTGATATGTTGATGGTCAAACCAGCCCTGGCTTATATGGACATTATTTGGCGGGTCAAACAAGCCAGCAACTTGCCTGTCGCTGCCTACAACGTTTCTGGTGAGTATTCCATGATCAAAGCCGCTGCCCTCAACGGTTGGGTTGATGAGGAACGTGTGGTGCTTGAAACGTTGACTGGCTTTAAGCGGGCGGGCGCTGACCTGATTCTCACCTATCACGCTAAAGATGCCGCTCGTTGGCTTGCCCAATGACTCATTCCAGATTCTACCCAGGAGGTTCCGTTGAAATGACGATGGCTGCTTCAGTGTTCCAGACAACACCTACTCACTTTTTACCCCCCAGCAATGCAAAAGCTAGAGTGAGTCAATTCATGCAACAGTTGCAGGACGAAATCTGTCAGGGGTTACAACAGTTAGATGGGGGTGGCAGATTCCAGGAAGACTCATGGAAACGACCCGAAGGCGGCGGTGGGCGATCGCGCATTATGCGGGACGGCACTGTGTTTGAACAAGCAGGAGTCAACTTCTCAGAGGTGTGGGGTGATCATCTGCCCACCTCCATTCTGGCACAGCGTCCAGAGGCAGAAGGGCATCGCTTTTATGCAACGGGTACATCAATGGTGCTGCATCCTCGCAATCCCTACGTGCCAACCGTTCATTTGAATTATCGCTACTTTGAAGCTGGCCCGGTCTGGTGGTTTGGTGGCGGTGCCGACCTGACTCCCTACTATCCATTTGCTGAAGATGCTGCTCACTTCCATTCCACACTTAAACGAACTTGTGATGCTCATCACCCGGAGTATTATGCTGTGTTTAAGCGCTGGTGCGATGAGTATTTTTATCTCAAGCACCGACAAGAAACACGAGGCGTGGGAGGACTCTTTTTTGACTATCAAGATGGTCAGGGTCAACTCTATCGTGGGCCACACACAGCGGGGTCTGCGGCTGTTCACAGCAACCAGGTGGGCACGCTGGCACCGCGCACCTGGGAACAGTTGTTTGCCTTTGTCAACGATTGCGGCAGCGCATTCCTACCGGCCTATAGGCCCATTGTGGAGCGGCGGCAACCTATAAAATATGGCGATCGCCAGCGGAACTTTCAGTTGTATCGCAGAGGTCGCTATGTAGAGTTCAACCTGGTTTATGATCGGGGCACTATCTTTGGTTTACAAACGAACGGGCGCACCGAGTCTATCCTTATGTCGCTACCGCCCCTCGTGCGTTGGGAATATAGCTATACCCCAGAACCCAATACTCCAGAAGCAGAGCTATATGAGACGTTCCTAAAACCTCAAGACTGGGCTAGTGCAGCGTCATAGCTTAGTTTTAGGGTAAACCCCGTAGGGATTTACCCTAAAACTAAAAGTTGACAAACCGCTAGCTGGGTAGATCCGGTTAAGTAGTCAGCCTCACATTAATTTCACTTATGACTGATTATGAATTTCCAATCTCTCACAAAGCCTTCAAATCAACGGATAGTTGCTCTGGTTGCCGCTGGCACTGCGCTTTCGGTTGCCATAACGGTTTATGGGATGTCCCAAGTCAACCAACCCCAACCCTCAACGGGTGAAGTGGTAGAAGCTGACGTTCCAACGGTTCGACAAGTCACGGCTTTAGGGCGACTAGAACCCGCAACGGAAGTGATTAGAGTTTCGGTTCCGGCGATCTTAAGTAATGATCGCGTTGCTCAACTCCTTGTGCAGCGAGGCGATCGCGTCGAAGCCGATCAGGTGATTGCCATCATGGGGTCGTCCAATCGGCTGGAAGATGCTCTTCTGCAAGCACAGGCCCAGGTCAAAATTGCACAAGCAGAACTGGCCCGGGTGAGAGCGGGCGCAAAATCTGGAGAGGTCGTAGCCCAGGAAGCTGAGATCACTCGGCTTGAGAAAGAGTTAGAGAGTGAAATTATTGCTCAACAAGCCACCATTGTTCGCTGGCAGTCAGAAGTCAATGTGGCTGAGGCTGAATACAACCGCTATGCATCGCTTTACCGCGATGGGGCAACCTCCGCCTCTGAGTTAGATCAGCGGCGACTTGTGCTAGAAACCACTCAGGCGCAGTTGAACGAGGCTGAAGCGGGGCAAAGCCAGCGGTTAGAAACGCTAAGGGAACAAATTCGACAAGCCAGGGCAAATCTAGACAGAATTGCTGAAGTTCGCCCCGTTGATGTGCAGGCAGCGCAGGCTGAAGTGGAGCGGGCGATCGCCGCCGCTAAAGAGGCTGAAACCAACCTGGACGAGGCATTAATCCGCGCTCCGGTGGCAGGTCAAATTCTTGACATCGTGACCAACCCCGGAGAAGTAGTCGGGGAAGATGGCATCCTGGATTTGGGACAAACCGAGCAAATGCAGGTTGTCGCCGAGGTTTACCAAACCGATATTGGTAAAGTTCGTCCAGGACAAGAGGCAATCATCACCAGCGAATCCTTTCCAGAAGAACTGCAAGGAACGGTTGAGCTAGTTGGGCTACAGGTTCTTCAGCAGAGCGTCACCAGTGGTCAAGCTGGAGAAAATCTGGATCGTCGGGTGGTCGAAGTCAGAATTCGGCTTAACTCAGAAGACAGTCAACAGGTCGCCCATTTAACCAATCTGCAAGTGCAGGTGGCAATTCCAACCGATTGAACTAACCCTTAATCATCCTGGCACGTTTAAATCATGCTCCGTAGATTTTTCCGCAAAACGCCCCTCGCGTGGCTGCAAATCAGTCGCCAGAAGGCCCGTCTGCTCGTTGCAACAGCCGGAATTGCCTTTGCTGATTTACTCATGTTTGTGCAGCTTGGGATGCAAGATGCCCTGTTTGATTCGCAGGTTCGCCCCTATGCCACCCTGGATGGAGATTTATTTCTGGTCAACAAGCTATCTGACAACCTGGCATCGGTCAGAAGTTTCTCCAGAGATAACCTCTATCAAGCCTCAGGAATTGAAGGAGTAGCTTCCATTAATTCGCTGTACATCAGCGGTCAATCAGACTGGCGAAATCCTGAAAACCTGGCAAACCGCCGCATCTTCATCTACGGAATCGATCCGGAGCATCCAGCCTTTAACTTGCCAGAAGTGAATCAACATTTAGATGAGCTTAAGTTGTTAAACCGAGCTTTATTTGATAGAGCAGGAGGATTACCTCAGCTTGGAAATATCCCGGCTTTGCTAGAAGAACAAAGTCCGCTTGCTGTTCAAGTCAATGATCTGGAAATTCAAATTGTTGGACTATTTGTCCTCGGCTCTTCCTTTTCGGCTGAGGGCAATCTCATCACCAGTGATTCTACTTTTTTGCGGCTGTTTCCACAGCGTCAAGCCAATGATATTGATGTAGGAATTATCCAAGTAGAACCCAATGCAAACATTGAACGGATTCAAACAGAACTACGCGCCATCCTGCCCGATGATTTGTTAGTGCTAACCCTGGATGAATTTACTGCCCGTGAACGCAACTATTGGGAAACAGGCTCTGTCATCGGCTATATTTTCGGCTTTGGAGTAATGATTGGATTCCTGGTTGGCACGGTGGTGGTTTATCAAATTATTTACACCGATGTTTCCGATCATTTGCCAGAATACGCAACGCTCAAAGCAATCGGCTATGGTGATACCTACCTGATTGGGGTGATTCTGCAAGAGGCTCTCATTCTGGCAATTTTTGGCTTTATTCCAGGATTTTTGCTTTCAAATGGGCTGTATTCTTTATTTAGATCTGCAACACTCTTACCCATCGGAATGAAAGCCAGTCGCGCAACTGTGGTACTCATGTTGACGGTCATTATGTGTGTCGGATCAGGGGCGATCGCCATGCGAAAGTTACGACAAGCTGACCCCGCTGATGTTTTTTAAGATTTAATTATGATGCAGCCAACCCGTATCCAGAAGAGTCAAAACGCGAAACACAAACCGCGAAATGCTCCTGCACCACCTATCATTTCAGTTCGCTGTTTGAATCACTATTTTGGCAAAGCGCAACTTCGCAAGCAAATATTATTTGACATCAACCTTGATATTTATCCTGGTGAAATCGTGATTATGACCGGTCCTTCCGGCTCTGGTAAAACCACCTTACTGTCTCTGATTGGTGGGTTGCGATCGGTTCAGGATGGCAGCTTAACGGTTTTGGAGCAAGAAATGCGGAGTGCCAAAAAGCGACAGCAAATGAAGGTGCGACAACAAATTGGCTATATTTTTCAGGCACATAATCTACTCACTTTTTTAACCGCCAAACAGAATGTGCGGATGTCGTTAGAACTTCATAACCAGTATCTCAGTCAAGATATTGATCGGTTAGCAGCAGAAATGTTAGACGCTGTTGGGCTAGGCGACTATGCTCATAGCTATGTAGACAATCTTTCAGGAGGACAACAGCAGCGAGTGGCGATCGCCCGTGCCCTTGCCAGTCGTCCTAAAATTGTTCTCGCCGATGAACCCACCGCCTCTTTAGACAAAAAATCAGGGCGAGATATCGTAGAAATCATGCAGCATTTAGCCAAAGAACGAGACTGCACCATTTTGCTGGTCACTCATGACAACCGCATTCTTGATATTGCCGATCGCATTATTGAAATGGAAGACGGTCGATTGATGACCGACGCTAGAGAACAGGAACCTGCAATACCATGATTAAAGCTGAATCAAGTACTATCATTGATCGTCCTACCGAAGAAGTGTTCAAATACATTGCAACGGGCTTCTTTGAGAATTATCCCAACTGGGAATCCGCAATTGTTGAACTGGAAAAAACTTCTCAGGCTCCGATTGGAATTGGCACCACAGGACGACAGTTAATGAATGAAGGAGGCTGGAAAGCAGAGTCCACCTTCCAAATTACGGACTACGAACCGGAACAAAAGTTTTCAATCACGGGGATGAGTAAACCATACTTCAAAAACAGCTACACCTTTGAACCCCTGAATGGTAGTACAAAAGTAACCTATGTATTTGAGTTTGGTATGGATGGCGTAGGTAAGTTATTTGAGCCGTTAATTGCGGGGTCAGCAAAAAAAGGGAGCAAAGAAGTTGTCAATAACTTGAAGAAATTGATTGAAATCAATTAACTAGAATGAAACAATTCACGATTATTACCCTTTTTGTAGCGCTGTTGCTAATCGCCTATGGAGGTTTTATGGGTCAATACGAACAGCCAAAATATAGCGTGTTGCAGTCCAGTGGCAACATCGAAATTCGTCAGTATGAGCCAAAACTGGTTGCAGAGACAGTCGTCAGCGGTGAACGGCGACAAGCGGCAGATTCTGCCTTTGCTATCCTCGGCGAGTACATTTTTGGTCAAAATACATCTGCAACGGCGATCGCCATGACTGCACCCGTCACCCAATCCCAGCAAAGCGAAAAAATTGCCATGACCGCGCCAGTCACACAGACTGGGAATCAAACCGCCTGGGCTGTTCAGTTTGCGATGCCCTCCAAATACACAACTGCAACACTGCCCCGACCCAAAAATCCTCGCATCACTATCAAACAGGTTCCAGGCGCAAAAGTAGCAGCCATCCGTTTTTCTGGTTTCGCTGAACCCAACCAACTCAGAGAAAACGAGGCCAAGCTTCGATCCTATCTCAGTCAGCAAGGCATTGAGCCAACGGGAGAGGCAACCTATGCGTTTTATGACGGTCCTTTTACCTTACCCATGTTTCGCCGCAATGAAGTCATGCTTGAACTGGGATAAATGAACTGAGATAGATACTTTTTGCAACTGTTGCAGTAGGCTAACACCCGTCCTACTGGTTGCCCCTTGATATTGCTCTCACTTATTAAAGGAGAATTCATTTTGGTGATCTCAACTGCATTGAAAACAACGCGATCAGAAGAAATCTTTGCCGAAGCCCAGACGCTCATGCCTGGAGGAGTAAACTCACCTGTTCGAGCATTCAAATCAGTGGGCGGACAGCCAATTATCTTTGATCAGGTCAAGGGAGCCTACATCTGGGATGTGGATGGCAACCAGTATATTGATTACGTTGGCTCATGGGGTCCCGCCATCTGTGGCCATGCCCACCCTGACGTGATTGCTGCTCTACGCGATGTCTTGGATAAAGGCACCAGCTTTGGTGCCCCCTGCTATTTGGAAAATGTGCTGGCCAGGATGGTTATTGATGCTGTTCCTAGCATTGAGATGGTTCGGTTTGTCAACTCTGGCACAGAAGCGTGCATGGCTGTCCTGCGTCTAATGCGAGCCTTCACCAATCGCGACAAGGTGATCAAGTTTGAAGGCTGTTATCACGGTCACGCTGATATGTTCCTGGTCAAAGCTGGCTCTGGAATTGCCACACTCGGTCTGCCAGATTCTCCAGGCGTACCTAAGTCTGTTACTCACCATACCCTCACTGCTCCGTTCAATGATTTAGCAGCCGTTAATGCTTTATTTGACGAAAATCCTGATGAGATTGCAGGAGTCATTCTAGAACCCGTTGTAGGCAATGCAGGCTTCATTCCACCGGATGCTGATTTCCTCCGAGGGCTGCGGCAGTTAACGCAGGAGCGAGGCGCACTGTTGGTTTTTGATGAAGTCATGACAGGCTTTCGGATTGCCTATGGCGGAGCGCAGGAAAAGTTTAACGTTATTCCTGACCTGACAACGCTGGGTAAGATCATTGGTGGTGGGCTGCCCGTTGGGGCCTATGGAGGTCGCCAGGATATCATGGCAATGGTAGCTCCAGCCGGGCCAATGTATCAAGCCGGAACGCTTTCTGGCAATCCTCTGGCAATGATGGCAGGAATTACGACTTTAGAAATTCTACAGCGACCTGGAACATATCAGTTGCTTGATCAGGTTACAAAGCAACTGGTCGATGGAATGCTACAGATTGCTCAAGAAACCGGGCACCCAGCTTGCGGTGGGCAAATTAGCGGGATGTTCGGTTTCTTCTTCAATTCAGGGCCCGTCCATAACTATGAGGATGCTAAAAAGTCAGACTTGAATAAGTTTGCTCACTTCCACCGAGGGATGTTAGAGCAAGGAATTTATTTTGCACCGTCGCAATTTGAAGCCGGATTTACCTCATTGGCTCACACCCCAGCAGACATCGATCACACACTTGAAGCGGCTCGAATAGTTCTATCCACTTTGTAGTCATACCAATTAAATATGAGGCTGCACCGAACAAGGGGCTTAAGCCCCTTGTTCCACATCGTTTCATTTGGCGCGAGTTCATATAGAAACGGTATCCAAGATATTGGCATTGCTCAATGTAATGACATGATGGCGACAACGATCATCAAAAGAGATTTGATCCTCTAGAATGGATCGTACAAAACAGGATGGCCTGTGGACATTCAGTGTCCACAGGCCATCCTGTTCTTGTCGAACTACAGCAATCCTAAAGGGGTTGTGAGAGGGGTGTGCGCCCTGGTTGCCTGACAGATCTTCTGAGGGTAGGTTTCGGCTCCGCTCAATCCACGGATTTGCGGATGCCGTAGGCTGAGCGCAGTCGAAGCCTGCGTAGCGGAGAATCAATCTATAGAAATAGAAATTTATGTTAAGCGTATCGAGCAGCACAAAAAAACGACTTCATCGCGAAGTAACTTTAGCCTAAGGCTCTACGTGCAACGGTGACACGATGGAAAAATTAAGAAAAATGTTAAATCGATTGCACTCAAATCTTACAAACTTTCCTAATTTAATAGGATTGCTATAAGTTGTTTTTGACGTAGCAACCTTTTTAAGTAGATTGTCGGAAACCAAGATAAAAATTATACTAAGAAGTGAAAAATAGCGACTACACCTGGGTGCAAGCAGTCTCATGAGACTTTAACTGATTGAGCAGGGTAATCACAGCGTAGAAGAACACGGAAGGACGTGGGTATTGGTGTCTGAAAGTCATGGTGAGCCGTTCGTAGTCATCAAGACTACTATTCCGCACAGCTTAAAGTTGCGGTTCAAGGTCTGTTGTGTTCAGAAGGATCTCAGAATGAGCGCAGTGCTAGAAAAGTTAATTCGACAATGGATACAGGCAGAATTAGTTTCTCTAGAATCTACGAGTGGCTTGTCTCATGAAAGAGTTGAAGAAGTAAAAGGATACATTCCTAAATCCTTGAAGCTTCAGTTTAAAGTCCTCTGTGTCGAAAAGCAAGTCGGCATGGGATCTGTTTTACATTCCCTAATTCAAGATTGGGTTCGCACAGACGATCAAGCTCGACAGTAAAATAACTTTAACGCTCTTCAACCCATCAAAACCTTCATAGGTATGCCTGGCAGGTAGTATCAACGATCGCTCCCAAAGACATCAACGTTGTCCTTGTTGCATCGGTTAACCCTTTAACTTCTGCAATGTTCATCTGCTCATAGAGCATACTCGCTCTCATACTTCTCAAACATTTATTTGTCTCAATATCCCAAAGTTTAATGGTTGCATCATCCCCACTGCTGACCAAAGTTTGACTGTCGGGGCTAAAAGCAACTGACCAGACCAACCCAGTATGTCCCTGCAATACACTCAAACATTCGTTTGTACGAATATTCCAAATCTTTACTAGATTGTCATGATAAGTACTGGCAAGCATCTGGTCATCAGGACTAAACGCGATCGCCTGTAACCAGCTTGTCTCCAACTGCAAAACCTTGAGGCATTCCCCGGTATACACATTCCATAATCTCAAAGTTTGATCTGAACTGGCACTGGCTAGAGTACTCCCGTCGGAACTGACAGCCATTGCCCGAATCCAGCTCGTATGACCTTCCAGGGTGTTTAGGCAGTCCCCCGTAGGAAAATCCCACAATTTTATAGTGTGATCCCAAGATCCACTCGCTAATTTCTCTCCCTCTGCCAGAAAAATGACTGACCCAATTGCAGCACGATGTCCCTGCAAAGTTCTCATCAGTTGACCCGAACGAACGTCCCACAGTCTTACCGTATGGTCTTCGCTCCCACTGGCTAGGGTCTGACCATCAGGACTAAATGCGATCGCCAAAACAGGGTCACAGTGCCCTTTTAGCGCTCTAATGAGCTGGGCTGTGCAAACATCCCACAAATTTATGATACAGTCTCCACCACAACTGGCTAAAATATCTCCTTGAGGATTAAAAGCAACAGACTGTATCCAGTTGGAATGACCTCGTAGAACGTTGAGGCAACGCCCCGTCAGGACATCCCATAGTTGAATCGTGCGATCGCGACTACCGCTGGCAAGCAACTGTCCATCTGGACTAAACGCAACAGAAAAAATTTGATTAGTATATCCTTGCAGCGTTTTAAGACACTGACCTGTATTAACTTCCCACAGCTTTACCGTCTGGTCATGCCCACCACTCACTAATAAGTTATCTTGTGGGCTAAAAGCAACCGAAAACACCCAGCTAGAATGCCCTTGCAGGGCTTTAAAGCATTTTCCCGTTTCAACTTCCCACAGTTTCACCGTCTGGTCATGCCCGCCGCTGGCTAATAAGTTGCCTTGAGAATTGAAAGCGACCGAAGTCACCCGGCTTCGATGTCCTTCAATCGTCCTGAGACACTCACCCGTTTGAATATTCCATAACTTAATGGTGTAATCATCACTGCCACTCGCTAACAGTTGACCATCAGGGCTAAGCTCAATTGAGCATATACCACCACAATGACCCTGAAGTGTTTGCAGACATTCTTCAGTGTTGATATCCCATAACTTGACAGTGTGATCGTTGCTGCCGCTAAACAGGTAAGCTGGTTGGCTGCTAGTGCTAGTTGGCAGTGCAAAGGCAACAGAGCGTACCCAACCAGAATGTCCTGGCAATGTCTTAAGGCATTGTCCGATGCAGACACTCCACAGTTTCACCGTGCCGTCACCGCTGCCACTTGCTAACAGGCGACTGTCCTGATCAAACGCAACAGACCACACTTCGCTGGTGTGACTCTGCAAAATCTGCAAACACTGACCTGTACTAACGTCCCATAGCTTTACCGTACAGTCAGTACTAGCGCTTGCAAGAATCTTGCCGTCTGCGCTAAAAGTAAGGGACGTGACCCAACCTGTGTGTCCTCGACAGATTAAGAGGTGTTTCATGTCCAACAGACGATACAGATGAATATCGCCATTGCTGTCTCCTACTGCCAAAAGTTGTGCGGCTGGGCTAAGTGCAACTGCATGAACCGCACCGAACGTTTCGATGAACGTACACTTTGCCAAGTTAGCGCCAGCAAAACTTGTGTTTTGTAGATTGGTATTTCGTAGATCTGCTTGCCAAATAGTGAGACGGGAGAGGTCACAGCCTGTTAAACCTGTGCCGAGATGAGTAAACAGGTTGAGAATATTCCCCGCTGCATATCCTGGCTCTAGAGGTGACTTTTCTCGCTGCATTGCGAGAATTTGCGTGAGGTGGCTTTCCAAATTGCTCTTTCCTAGAAAACTTGAAAGCAGCCTGTGAATAACTGGATGAAGAATGAGTCGAATCTGAGTTTCTCTGATATAGTCCTTTGCAGTTGCTTCGACCAGAGCATGACTACGCAACAGCATAGGTTCCTTTGAAATAATTTCCTCACATACCCTCTCAATGAGGCGACTGGTCACGTACTCCATAACGATTGGCTGTAAGGTAAAGCAGGCAGCCTGTTGTTCAATTAGCGATCGCCGTCCAAGCGATTCCAATGCCTCTAGTAAATTTAAGTGTGGAACTACTAGTACTAGATCTTCTTGCAACTTTGAAAGGGGAATTGGCTCTCGGTTTATTGCTAACCAGTAAACAAGATGCTTCTCTAAATCTGATAAACGCTCAAACTGCTGGTCTAATAAGTCGCGAATACCGCCAAATACAGTCGTCTCCTGCTGTAAAAATTCGGAGATTCGCCCATCGAATAAATCCTGAATTGTTGTTGCTACAGTCTTCAAGGCTAAAGCATTTCCTGAGTAGCGATCGACTAACATCTTAAATTCAGTTTGCGATCCCTTCAGTCCTTTACTTTTAACGATTTCTTCTCCTTCTTGAAATCCAATCAGCCGCATCGTCCGCACTGGCAACGCTGCTCCTTCTGATAAAGCAATTTCTTTGGGTTTTTCTCGTGTTGTTAGTAACAAGCAACTCTGGTGCCTGGACTGCCCTACTCGTTTAAACAGTTCGCCATATCCTTCACAGCCTGGATGATAATATCCTGCGCGATTACCTGCTTGCAGTACAGACTCTACGTTATCGAACACCATCAAGCAGCGCATCTCTTTTAAGTAGTCAATGAGTCGTGAAATTCTTTCACTTATGCTGTCAGGTAATTCTGCTTCAATCTTTTGCTCGTCAGATAGAAATTGAATGATATTAGCTAAAAACGTATGAATTGGCAGAACATCACGCAGCGATCGCCAAACAACGCAGTCAAATTTGTCTTGTATTAGTTCAGCTAATCTGACAGACAGGCAGGTTTTTCCCACTCCACCCATTCCCAGAATAGTTACTAACCGACAGCGATCGCCCAATAGCCATTGTTCTAAGGTCTGCAATTCTTGTGTGCGTCCATAAAACGGGGAGACAGAAACAGCCTCGCCCCAATCTTGCCGCCTATTAGGGTCTGGGGTTGAATAGTCCCCTTCATAGAGGTGAATGTGGAAAGCCGCAAACAGCGCTTCAAGCGTCCGCTTGTCAACTCCTTTTCTGCCACCGAGAACTTTTTTGATGGTTAACAAGTCTAGGTTAGTGCGGTGGCTTAATTCCTCCAGCGTAAATCTCTTTCCAGAATTCTCTCGAAATTCAAACTCGTACCGCGCCTTCTCAAATTTCTCTAGCCCCTTAGCAGTAAGGACAACTCCGCGTTTACGCTTCTGCATATGAATAAGTAGAATGCGGTTAAAAAAAGGACCTAGATAGCACAAAAGTACAAAAGCACTTTTTCCCTGACAGTCCCTTTTATCATTGGAACCCAAAAAAAGGGTGTGTTTCAAACTACATATATTGCTTACATATAGCAATCCCAAATAGGTTGTGAGGGGCGCACCCCGGCGGGGTGCGCCCCTCACAACCCACTCGTCTTACAACTGATTTAAGTCTGCTACATAAAGGCTGTGAGATTCAATCAAGTGCAAGACCAACTCTATACTTGTTAGGTTGATTGACTCCTATTCAAAGATGAAGCAACGGCTGCGGAGTTGATGTTACCGTTGAGAAATATCGCCTCTTATTACTGGCGAAAATAACAAGACCCAAGAATGAGACAAGAATGAGATATGGCAACGACAAAAATTAGAAAGACTCCTGGAATTTGCAATGGAGCTGCTTGCATTGGCCGAACGCAAATCGCCGTGTGGCAGTTAATCGCTTTACGCGCTCAGGGATGTTCAGACGCTAACTTGCTCAGCGACTACCCCCAGTTAACCCGCGATGACTTGAAAGCTGCTTATGCTTACTACGCTCAACATCCAGAAGAAATTGATGATGCAATTACGGTAGCCGAGAACCTAGAGGGCTAGCACAACAGCTAAACTAGCTTGTAGTCAATTAGAGAACTTGAGGATGCGATCGCTGCAAACCCTATAAAGCTTGCGATCGCATCTTCATCGCCCTCACTTGCCTTTGCTAAGCGATCAGAAACCTGCGACAAGGGTAGGTGGTAGACCTGATCATCAACGGACAAAATCATCCAGTCTCCATCAAAATCGATGCTTCCTACCTCGTGCTGTTTGCTCGTTGTTGCGCTCCAAAAGCAGTTTCCCAGGCTTCTACGATGTCATCAAAGTGCCGCAAGATGATTTTACGGGCTTCTCTAGTATCGTGTAGTGATACCGTTTCTATATGAGCTTGCACCAAATAAAACGACGTGGAACAAGGGGCTTAAGCCCCTTGTTCGATGCAGCTTCATATTTAATTGGTATGACATATTATAAGAGTGAAAGTGGAGCCGCCAACCCCGTAAATATATAGCTGTAGTCAGCTAGGTTAGGACAAGGACATTTTGGTGGCGCGGCGGAGCCGCGCCACCAAAATGTCCTAATCAATATGGCTACCGCTATAAAACAGTAGGCGTAGAAACTATTATTTAGCGTGCGTTCAGCGTAATCGCTTTTCTCGACTTGAGAGGCAACTATAGCAATAAGTGTAACGCTGAGCGATCGCCCAATTACCGTATGGGTGTTCTTTCAATTAACACACTAAAAGATCGCTTATCCTTCTCTGCTACGACGGTTAAGCAATCTTTTAGCTTTTGGGGCAAATACACAGTGATCTTGGCTTTATCTGTAGTCACACAAGTGAGCGTTAATAGAAATCCTAAAGATCTAAGTCTCCTTACGCTAGACACTCAAAGACAGTTTGAGCCTGATCCAGGCTAACCGATTTTTGCCGTACTACTACATATCATTTGCTAAAGGTTCGACTCGAATCACGAAGTAAGGTGGCTGAGATTCATTGTTGCCGTTATTGAATGCAGCAGAGCGGTTCAGTTTATTGATGACTCCATAAAGGTATCCATCAGGGCCAAAACTGAGTGCATCGGGCCACGTCATCCAGTCAGCAGAAGCAATTCTCGTGTAGATGCGATCGCTGCTTCGGATGACTCCAATTGCGTTAGCATTCACATCGGTAATGTAAATATTGTCTTGTTGGTCGATCGCGATGCCATCGCTGTTAGGACGAGCCGCGTAATCTTCTACTTTTTGTGCTAACTCTTCTGCACTAAGGGTTTCATTGAGCAAATCTGCTACCCGAATTCGGTACAGACGGGTGCCGTTCATCGGACCATAGTAGAGCCACTCACTTCTGGTATCAAGCGCAATAGGGTTCGCACCAAATCGGGCTGGCTCTCCCTGAAACTGTAGAATTCTGCCCTCAACGACCAGATCGACATCTTCAGCAATTCCACTTTGGTGATTGTTCAAAACGCGGCGGGTTTCACCTGTGTCGAGGCTTACGACAATCATTGCGGGTGCAGTGGTATCCACTATGTAAATGGCTCGGTTTGTGGTGTCTACCGCCATGTCATTCACAAAAGAATCGGATTGTGTCACAGACTGAAGCGAAATGATTCGCTCTAGCTGATCGGTGCGAGTGTTCCAACCCACGAGTTGTGGTGGCACCTGTGTCCGTCCGCCGTTATCCAACATCCAAACGACTCCATTGCGATCAGCCCGAATGCCTAACACCGCATCCAACCCTGTACCATCTGGACTGCGTCCGCGTGTCCACTCTATGTTGGGAAATGGTGTGGTAGAACCATCCGCGTTCACTTCCACCACCCGATCTTGGGGTTCATAGAACTGATGCAAGCTCGTAATCACTCGTCCATCAGTTGTGACCGTGATGTTACCCAATCCTGCCTGGGTCTCAGCAAAAATCTCTGGGGTTTGAGGTTGAGGTTGGCTTCCTTGATTGGGGGTTGCTGCTGGAGAGGCATCTGCTGAGGAACCCCTGGATAGGTTCGTCAAAGACCGGGGTAAAGGACTGTACCCAGAGACAATCAATGTTGTTGCAGTGATTGCAAGCAGAGAAAATATGCCGAGTTGACTGACTAATTTCATAGGAATTCCTCTTTCAAAGAAAAGTTATTGAGGGCGATCAACGCTGGTTGCCTGACAGATCTTCTGAGGGTGGATTTCGGCTCCGCTCAATCCACGGATTCGCGGATGCCGTAGGCTGAGCGCAGTTGAAGCCTGCGTAGCGGAGAATCAGCCTTTCACGAGTTTTGTCTGTCAGTCAGGTTGCTTTCTATTCGGTTTAATCAGCCACTTTGCGGTGACAATGAGCATGATGCAATAGCCTCAAAGAAACAGAGTCAGAACTGCGATCGTTTCTGAAATAATGCAAACAACACAACCTATTAAGGGTTGAGTCTAAAACAAATCAGCGTCGCCAAGTTTTGATTACACTGTCACCTGCGTTCACCCCTTATTTACCAACAATTCCGCGTGTTCCAGTCCATACCCGCATGATGGTATAAGGTGGATTTCCCTGTTCACCAGCGCCACTAAATAGAGGACTGCGATTGAGTTGATTGACAGAAATATAGAGCCATGAGTCCAACCCAAATCGCACCCCATCCGCCCAAATGATGCGATCGTCTTGAATCAGTCGAGTTAACCGTCCTTGAGCATCAATTTGGTCGATCGCGTTCTCGCCCAAGTTTGTCAAGAAATGGTTGCCGTCTGCATCGGTAGATACGCCATCGCAGACTGGTTTATTCGCAATACGTTGAATGGCGGATGCAATGCGTTGATCACTGGCATCATCTCGAAACAGTTGTGCTGGAACTGAATACCATCCCAAACCGCACATCGCGCCAAAAAACAGAGTGTCATTATCTACAGACAGCGTAATTGGATTAATGCCAATGCGTGCAGAGACAAATTCTCCCGTTGCATCTGGAAAGACCAGCCGCTTTCCTTCGACCATCAGATCAACATTTTCTGCACTCAGCGAAGGGTGTGCTTCAAAGCGACGGACACGATTGTTCGTCAAGTTGATAACAACGATCGCGGGGTTACCGCTTCCACCGATATCAGCCAGATAAGCAAACCCATTAACCTCATCAATGGCTAAGTCTTGTGGATAGGTTCCTGGTGGACATATATCTTCTGGCAGAACCAGGTTATAAACGTTTGCTCCAGTTTCAGCATCAAAAGCAAGCAGACGCGGAGAACGATTGGGCAGTGGTGGTTGACCATCTGTTAGGGTCGGAAAAACTCCGCAATCAACTGTCCAGACCCGATTTCTACTATCGACTAAAATCCCCAAAGGCTGATCAAAGGCATCCTCGCCCCGTCCAAATCCACGATTCCAGTTTGCGTTGGGCCAGGGTGTATATTCAGTGCGCCCTGTAACTTCAATCATTTGCGGTTCCTGACGATCGAACCAATGCACAGTGGCAAAGATTCGTCCTTGACCGTTGACTGTGACCAAAGCAGGTCTAATCGGCAGTTCGGCAACCACTTCAAGCGTTCCTACTTCGGGCGTTCCAGAGCCGCTTTCTGTTGGAGAAGGTATAACTTGGCTCTGTGCGTGTGACCTGAGAGAGGCAGTCAGATAGCCTAGTGTGGCTAAACTAATGGTTTGCAATAGAGAACGGCGCGGAAATGCAATCAGTTCCATATGTTTACAACTCATGACAGAACTAAGTTGACGGATGAACCACTCAACGATGTAAGCATCGTCAGTGATTACCGAGTGCCCGGTAACGAAGTCGCAAGTGTAGCGATCGGTCGAATTGCGAGCAAAAGTAAGCAGATGCTAAAACGTGATCACAACTTTGCCAAAATGCTGACCTTGCTCTAGATACTCAAAGGCAGTTTGAACCTGGTTGAGGGTGAATTTGGCATCAATCACAGGATGAATGTGATGAGTGGCGATCGCCCCATTCATTACCTCAAAATCTGCTGTGCTGCCCACTTCCATCCCGCGAATGGTCGCCTGCTGATGCAGCAAAGTGAGTGTATTGATATTGGCTTCAAATCCATCCAATAAACCAACCACCGAGATATAGCCGCCCATGCGAAGGGTGTTGAGCGATCGCTGTAAATTTCTTCCCCCAACCGTTTCCACCACTACATCTGCACCTCGACCTTCTGTAATTTGATGAACAACCGTTTCCCACTCCGGTGTGGTTTTGTAGTTGATTAAAACGTCAGCGCCTAGCTGCTGTGCCCGCTTTAGCTTTTCATCACTGCTGGAAGTAATGATTACGGTTGCGCCTAAAGTTTTGGCAAATTGCAAGGCAAAGATAGAAACTCCACCTGTGCCGTGTAGCAAGACTGTCTCTCCTGGCTGAAGGGCGGCATATTGCAAGGCATTCCAGGCGGTTAAGCCCGCAATCGGTAAGGTTGAAGCTTCAGCCGCAGAAAGGTGAGTGGGATAGTGAATGAGTTGATTGATCTGGAACAATTTGTACTCACTCAACTGTCCTGAAACAATGCCTAATCCTTGCCGTGTCTCATAGGAAGTGGTTTCAGAAGTAGGTTTGCCGCTGAGCCAGTCAGGAATAAATGTGGTGACGACGCGATCGCCCACCTGAAACGCTGTGATTTCACTTCCCACTTGCTCAACCACACCTGCTCCATCACAGACGGGAACATAAGGAAGTGATAAATTAGGATTTAGCTGCCCTCTCACCACCAATAAATCCACATAGTTGAGGGATACAGCTTCCAGTTTGACCAATACTTCTGTTGCTCCGGGAATTGGTACAGGTTGTTCAATGAGTTGCAGGCGATCGATACCAAAACCGTCTTGAAGTTGAATGGTTTTCATGATTACTCTTCACGCTGTTACTCTCATCATGGGGGCATTATCACAGCTTGTCCAAGACCTGTTTTGCGTTATGCTGATACTCAAACAGTATCAGCAGCTATGGAACTCCGACACCTAAAGTACTTTGTTGCGGTTGCAGAAGAACTAAACTTTCGCCGTGCAGCGGAACGCTTGTTTATAGAGCAGCCCCCGCTGAGTCGTCAAATTCGCCAGCTTGAAGATGAGTTGGGCGTGGAGTTGTTTCAGCGCAATCGCCAGGGTGTATCGCTGACTGCGGCAGGACGAGCCTTCTTAGACGAAGCCCGATTAGCATTAGCTCAGGCTGACCGCGCCGCCCAAGCTGCCAGACAAGCAGGTGAAGCAAAGCAAAACAAACTGACGATCGGGTTTTCTATCTGTGTGTTTAATCGTTTGCTTTCTAATGTGATTCAAACGTTTCGTGAGATTGCGCCAACGGTTAACATTTCGCTTACCGAAGCGATGACTGCGGCACAAGTGCAGGCGATCGCCACCGGAGACATCGACGTTGGCTTCATCCATCTCCCGATTGATCATCCTGACCTCTCCTTTGAAACTGTTTTGACAGAACAGTTAGTTGCCGTATTGCCACAGAATCACTCCCTCGCTGCATTGCCCGAAATTCCGCTACACTTTCTGGCGAATGAGCCGTTTGTGTTGTGTCCAGAGCAGGTAAAACCTGATCTTTATCACCAGATTATGCGGCTGTGCGAGCAGGCAGGGTTTCAGCCCACAGTGGCACAAGAGGCAACCCCACCCGAAGTGGTCGTCAGCTTTGTAGAAGCAGGCGCAGGCGTTTCCCTCGTTGCGTCTGGTGCCCAAACTCGACATAACGCTGGAGTGGTTTATCGGGCGATCGCTGAGACCACTCCCCAAATCGAAATTGCCGCAGCTTGGCACAAACAGAACCCGTCTCCCGTTCTGTCTCAGTTTTTAGAAATCGTTCGGCAATGTTGCTAAACGGTGGTTGCCCATGCTGCTGTTAATTCCCGCTGTTTTTTGGGATTGGGTGGAGTGTAGTGTTGGGTTGCCTATCGCTTAGCCCGATTTCCAGCGATAATTAATCATAAAACCGCACACTCCTAACTCCGAGCATTTTGTCACCTTTACATCATTTGATGTCAAATGATCAGGACTTACGTAATCAGAACGCAAAATCAGGCGATCGCCATGCTATAGCTGTAGCCATACAGGTTAGGACATTTCTGTACGTGAAGCACCTGTCCTGTAAACAAGGGGCTTAAGCCCCTTGTTCCACCGAGAGATTCGTTAAGTTCTGATGATGCCAAAAATCGGAAGTCTCCTATCTGAATGCCGTCCAGAATTTAGCGCAGTAAATCGATGTATTTACCGTATTATTCACACCTGCTCCCGTGTTTTGGTAGAAAATTAAGCTGAAATCTCATTAGCCCGTCTCACCTCGTCTGGACGTGTTATGCTAAAGCTGACCTGGACCCATGCGATTACAACGCCCAAACTTTGTCAGGACCGGAAGGTAGCAGCAATACGGGATGCTTGTGATAGGCGTGGTCTCCGGGTCACTTTTGTTTGAGAGCGTTTTGAAAATCACGTCAATAGCATTTGAGAGACATTTGTAAAGCTGGGTAGGCAGTTTGACGAATTTACTCCTATCCTGGAAGCATCTCTTTTGATCATTTCCTTTAATTCTTAAGGAGTCGCTGTAGCGATGGCTGGTTTTGGGGATCTAGTCCAAAAGGCATTTTACTTAGGCGTTGGGATTGCCTCCTATGCAGGTGAGAGGGCAGGCATGACGCTAACTGAGTTGCGATCGCAAGCCCAAAAAATCGCCGACGAAATGGTAGCACGCGGCGAGATGACCACCGAAGAAGCAAAGCGGCTGGTCGATGAAATGGTAAATCGGGCACAGCAGACTCCGGCTAACCCCTCGACCAACACCAGCCCGGGTGAACCTCGTAGAATTGAAATTCTCTCTGAAGATGAAACGCCGTCTGAAGCGCCACCCGAAGCCGTCGATGATTTGCGCGACCAGGTAGCCAAGCTACAGGAAGAACTGCGGCGATTAAAGCGGGACTGAGGGAAGGATGAGGGATGAGCTTGCGTAGGTTGGGTGAAGCAAAGCGGAACCCAACAGAGGTTTTAGGGTGAGAGTATCGATACTGATACGTTAGTTAAGATAAGGATTCAGTTGCAGATCAGATTCGAGAAATTATGGAAGGTTGGTCGCACGATTGGGTGAAGATGCTGGAGACGGTCGCCGTCGGGGTGGAGCAGTTTTTCCTGGAAGCCACAAAAGAAATGACTGAAGCGCTGGATGCTTTTGCAGATTTTTCTGAAGATGTTGCGGCTCAGCTTGAAGGTGCGATCGCCCCTGAACTAGACAACCTTGACGCAGAAATCGATCCCTGGATTGAGTCCATTTTGCAGACGTTTATGGGTCTAGAAACTGCCATCAATGAAGCCGCAGAACCCGTCAGCCATACCCTGGAGCCACTGCTAAATGAGCATCCTGCCTGTGTCGGCTGTCGCCACTATCACGGGCAGATGTACGGCGGCAACGTGCTGGTTTGCGCCATGCATCCCTACGGCTGGGAGACTGAAACCTGCCCCGACTGGGAGTCAAGCTGGAAAGATTAAAGTGGTAAGGATGAGGGATTAGGGATGAAGCCGAACCTTGCTCTATCAAGGCTTTGCCGCTTCTCGCCTGTCCTAACCAAGCTTTGTACTGCCATAAAGCATTTCATAGAGGTAACGGCATCTTTATAGGATGGGCATCTTGCCCGTTTAAGTGAGTTAGCCGCCCACTCCGTAGCTTGTTTCCTACTGCTTCATTAATGGAAAGAAATGTCCCACTGGGCCCTGCCCTTTGCCGATTCGCAAGGAATGTTTTAGGGCAGTCGTGACATAATCTTTTGCAGACTGCACGGCTGAATGCAGGTCTTTGCCCAGGGCAAGGTTAGCGGCGATCGCCGCCGACAAAGTACAGCCTGTGCCGTGCGTGTCATTGGTATCAACGGTTGCGGTATGCAGCGTATCGAGGCGATCGCCATCAAACAAAACATCAACCCCGCGCAGTTTCCCTTCCATGCCGCCGCCTTTGACCAGCACTGCTTTTGCGCCAAGCTGAAAAATCTTTTGAGCAGCAGCCTGCATATCTGCTAAAGTGGCGATTTCTAAACCGCTGAGAATTTGTGCCTCATAGCGGTTGGGCGTGAGAATGGTCGCCAGGGGCAGCAGTTCGCTTTGGAGGGTGGCGATCGCCTCATTCGCAATCAACTGCGCTCCCGTGCGCGACACCATCACCGGATCAACCACCAGGTTTGGCAAATGCATTTCTGCCGCCTGCTTTGCCACCGCTGCAATAATTTCCTGATTTAGCAGCATTCCTGTCTTGACTGCCTGTACACCAATGTCTTCTACCACCGCCGCCACTTGAGCTATGACCGAATCCACAGGCAGCGCATCCACTCGATTCACCCCCAGCGTGTTTTGCGCGGTGATGCAGGTGATCGCACTGGTGCCATGCACCCGATGAAAGGCAAAGGTGCGAAGGTCTGCCTGGATGCCTGCACCGCCGCCGCTGTCTGAGCCAGCGATCGTCAGGGCTATGGGAATGGGTGAGCTAACGGAGTTTGTCATTGCTTCTATCTGCTGGTTCCCAGGCTCCGCCTGGGAACGAGGAATGCAAAATTTTAATTAACGCAGAGGCCACCAGGATACTTTGTCGCGGGTTGCGCCGTAAACTTCCTTTAGTCCTTCGGGGTCAAGCACTCGCAGCGTGTCACTAGAGGGATCGGTCGATTTTGCCGTGTCTATCAGTTTTACCTGACGCATTCCCTTTAGCACCTGCTCGACGGTGCGGTGGTTAAGCTGACAGGCGCGGGCGATGATGTCAATCGGCAAGTCAAATACAAATGTGCCGTCGGGTTGAGGCTGGTTGCCTAGCGATCGCTCCTGATAGATCAGCGCCCGCAGCAAAGCCGCTACTGCCTGGGGTGGGTGAGTGCTGCAATTGAGCAAATGGTATTCAAACTTGGCGCGTAGCTCAAATAGGAGGTGATAGCGATCGCGGAACGCTTCACTTTCCTGGTAGAGCGCCTGCACCGATGCAAGCGGAATCCTCAACACGTCGGTCGTTTTGTAAGCCTCAACCGAACTGGGAAATGCCTGAGAAATTTCCCCATAGGCAAACGCCAGATTTCGCATTCCAAAACAGCTTCCCGGATAGCTCAGGGCAATCACTCGATCTAACGGAGTACTGCGAATGACGATCGGGCCGCCCACCAGAACAGCATACAAAAATTCCAGGGAAACGCCTGGACGAAAAGCCGTATACACCGGACGACTAGAATACAGCTTTTCTCGAATGATCTGCTCAGGTGACACGTAGTTTGCCAGCCAGCCCACATCCATTCCCCGAAACAGGCAATTATCCTGAATCAGCAGTTTCAACGAATCGGGTTCCAAAGGTTGCTTGGCTCTGGCTGCCATGCCTTGCTGCTCAACAGGGGACACCTCATTCTGACAAATTTGGTTTCTTATTTGGTTTCTTATTTGGTTTCTTATCAAACAGGAAATTCAATTCAATTGTGATTCACTTACATTTTATATATGGTACAGTCTTATTCATACTAAATCCGGTATTCCGAGTTGTTAACCGGGGTTTAATAGGAGTATCTTCTCATGGACCTGTGGCAGCGTGTCAGTCGATTTTTGGGCTTACAAAGCTTGAGTCTGGTTGCGAATAGGCTATCCCCGTTGACGCTGGGGCGATCGCTGCGTCTGCTCAAGCGCCCTATCTCCCTGTTTTTAGTGGGAATTGGGTTGAGTTTGGCGATCGCCGCTTGCAGCCCCTCTGAAACCACCGAAGGCGGCTCCGCTTCGGGTGAAGCTTCTGGCCCGATTGAGCTAACCCTGGTTTCCTATGCCGTCACCCAAGCCGCCTACGAGCAAATCATTCCCCTGTTTAACGAGCAGTGGCAGGCTGAACATAACGGACAGGAAGTCATCTTTGACCAGAGCTATGGCGGCTCCGGTTCCCAAACTCGTGCGGTGATTGATGGGCTAGAAGCAGATATCGTCGCCCTCGCCCTCGCCCTCGATACCCAAAAAATTGAAGAAGCCGGACTCATTGAATCGGGCTGGGAAGAAGAAGCCCCCAACGGTTCCATTGTCCACACCTCTGTTGCGGCACTGGTGACTCGTGACGGCAACCCCAAAGCAGTCCAAAACTGGCAAGACTTGACAAAAGAGGATGTGGCTGTTGTGACCGCAAACCCCAAAACATCAGGCGGCGCACGGTGGAACTTCCTGGCGCTGTGGGGGGCAATCACCCAGACGGGCGGAGATGAAGCAGCCGCTTTAGACTACGTGACCAACGTTTACACCAACGTCCCTGTTCTACCCAAAGATGCGCGAGAAGCAACCGACGTATTCTTTAAGCAAGGTCAGGGCGATGTGCTGATCAACTACGAAAACGAGGTGCTGTTGGCAAAACTAAACGGGGAGGAATTGCCCTACGTGATTCCTGAGATCAACATTTCGATCGATAATCCGATCGCCGTCGTAGATACCAACGTCGATAGGCACGGCACCCGTGAAGCCGCAGAAGCGTTTGTGCAGTTCTTGTTTACCCCCGAAGCGCAGCGCGAATTCGCCAAAGTCGGCTTCCGTCCCGTTGAGGAAACCGTCAAAGCGGAAGTTGCCAACGATTATCCCGAAATCGGAACCCTCTTCACCGTTGATGACTTTGGCGGTTGGGATGAAATTCAGGCAAAATTCTTTGACGACGGTGCTATCTTTGACCAGCTTCAAGCAGGGGCTTAGTTGAATGGCACTGAAATAAGCAAAAATGCAGCGCTCAGATCTGCGACTTCTTCGAGAAGTCGCAGATCTTGGCTCCTTTAAGTCAGTGCCATTAGGGCTTAGTTTGTTTTGCGATTAGTCATGGGTCAGTTGTTCCTTGTTATTAGTCCTTTGTCAGTTGTTCTTTGTTGTTGGCTGCAAATAACTAATAACCAATAACCAATGACCCTTTTAACCTGTGTTACTGGAGTCTTGATTGATGACCTCCTCCTCAAATTCTGCATCTTTCCTGAGCAGGCTGCGTCAAGTGCCCCGACTGCCTTTTGTCTGGCAGTTTACCTGGGTGTATCTGACGATTATGCTGTTTGTGCCAGCGATCGCCCTTCTCTTGAGAGCTAGCACCCTTAGCCCATCTGAGATCTGGCGCATCGCCACTTCACCCATCGCGCTTTCCGCCTACGATGTCACCTTTGTCACGGCACTGGTGACCGCCGCAATTAACGGTGTGCTAGGCGTGATCATTGCCTGGGTGATGGTGCGCTACGAATTTCCGTTTAGGCGGATTTTGGATGCCGCCATTGACCTGCCCTTTGCCCTGCCGACCTCAGTAGCAGGTCTAACTCTGGCGACAATCTACAGCGATAGCGGTTGGATCGGCTCTCTGCTGGCTCCCTTTGGCATTAAGGTATCCTTCACGCGATTGGGCGTTGCGATCGCCATGCTGTTCATCTCGCTGCCGTTTGTGGTTCGCACCGTGCAGCCCGTCCTGAGAGAGCTAGAACCCGAACTGGAAGAAGCCGCCTGGAGTCTGGGAGCTTCACAGTTTCAAACCTTTTGGCGAGTGCTATTGCCACCGCTGCTGCCGTCGATTTTGACGGGGGTAGCGCTGGGCTTTTCTCGCGCAGTAGGGGAATATGGCTCGGTCGTGATTGTGGCAGCCAACGTTCCGTTTCAAGATTTGATTGCTCCGGTGCTGATCTTTCAGCGGTTAGAGCAGTATGACTACGCTGGCGCAACGGTAATTGGCTCTGTGATGCTGGGCGCTTCACTGGTGATTTTGCTGGCCATTAATCTATTGCAGGCATGGGGGCGGCGGTATGATATCTGAAGTTTTTAATCCACTTTCGCGCAAGCCATCCCCCAAAGCCGATAGCCAAGAGCTAGCCAGGAAAGGAGAGTGGGGAAAGCTTGTTCTGATTGGAATTGTAGTAGCTTACCTGGGGCTGGTGCTGTTTATCCCAGCGCTGAATGTGTTTGTGCAGGCGTTTGACGGCGGCATCGAGGGGTTTATCGACACGCTCAGACAGCGGGAGTTTGTCAATGCGCTGAAGTTAACACTGCTGATGGCGGCGATCGCCGTCCCACTTAACACCATCTTCGGCATTTGTGCAGCCCTGGCTTTAGCCCGCAAACGCTTTCCCGGACGAACATTGCTGATTAGCATCATTGACCTACCCTTCTCCATTTCCCCCGTTGTCGCCGGGTTGATGATCGTGCTGCTGTACGGACGAAACGGTTGGTTTGGTCCCTTGCTAGACACTGCCGGAATCAGGATTATCTTTGCAATTCCAGGAATGCTGCTGGCAACCATCTTTGTCACGCTCCCCTTTGTTGCCCGTGAAGTCCTGCCCGTTTTAGAAGAAATGGGGCCAGAACTGGAAGAAGCCGCTAAAACGCTAGGGGCGAGTGATTGGCAAGTCTTTTGGCGAGTCACACTTCCCTCCATTCGCTGGGGCTTGCTCTATGGCTTAATCTTGACCAATGCCAGAGCAATGGGGGAATTTGGGGCGATCGTCGTCGTTTCGGGCAGCATTCGCGGCAAAACCCAAACCCTACCGCTGTTTGTCGAAGAAGCCTACAAGCAATACCAAACCCAGTCCGCTTATGCAGCGGCAGTGCTGCTGGCTCTACTCGCCGTCGTGACCCTAGTACTCAAAGAAATTCTAGAACGCAAAACAGCGATTAAAGATGCAGAGTAAGGCAAATGACCAACGACACCAGACGAACCCAAACCCGTATCAGAGTCCGAATTCCTAAGTGCTATCAGCAGGAACCTGTGATTTCTAACCTGATTTCTGATCACGGGGTAACTGTAAATATCTCGGCAGCCTTGTTGAGCGCCAATGCAAGAGATGACGGCTGGTTTGACCTTCAGCTTCAGGGGACGGTGCCACAGATTCGTAGCGCTTTGCTGTATCTCAACGATCTGGATCTGGAGGTTTGGAATGGTGCTAACGATCAGGACGATAGCTGGTAACTAGCAATAAGATATGACTCATACCTAAAAGAGTGGGAAAATCAAGCACCAACATCCAATAGGGTTGGATGGCATGAAGGCTGCGATAATGATATGGAGTGCCAGAATTGAGCAATTTGCTCACTTACCTGCTGTGAGTAGAAATAGTGAAAGAAGTATCGTCCGCCCGGACAGACCCAAAGCCGTGATGCAGCGTGATGTAAGTGCTGCTGCCAGCCTCGAAGCTGATGAGGGTCAATCACTACATCGTCCACACTGCCGCAGACTAGGAGTGGCACCTCAACCGAAATGGGCAGCAAGTTCATCGATCGCACCAAACTACTGACGAGCATAGAGCAACCCCAACAATCCTCCGGTACTATGTCCCAGTAAATGAACTGGTCGATGGTGATGTTTTAAATAATCATGCAACAACACCAGTGCAATCTCTAAGGAATTTGGCTCATCTAAAGTTTGAGAATATTCCCACTGGGCGATCGAGACGTAGTGAGTGAGATGCTTCAGTAGTGGGCGATCGAATCCTTGAAAGGGAGGACTGACGTTTAACCAAAGCGCATCCGCAATTTGAGACATGGAAAGTTTCCTTGCTAGAAGTCGTTAACTTTTAGAGCTGCGCTAGGCACAGCTCTAAAATCATCTATTACACGCCAAACTCACGTTTGAGTTGAGTGACCCACGCCTGAATGCGGCTATCTGTCAGGTCAGATTGATTGTCCTCGTCGATCGCCAGTCCAACAAATTTGCCGTCACGCATTGCTTTGGATTCGCTAAAGTCATAGCCATCGGCAGACCAATAGCCAACGGTTGTGCCACCCAATGACGAAATCTTTTCCTCCAAAATGCCCATCGCATCCTGAAAATTATCGGCATAGCCAATCTGATCGCCTGCGCCAAAGTAGGCAACTTTTTTGCTGTTAAAGGCGATCGCATCTAGCTCATCGTAGAAGCCCTCCCAGTCGCTTTGTAGTTCACCAATATTCCAGGTAGGACAACCTATAATCAAACACTCATATCCTTCAAAGTCACTGGAGTCAGCAGTGGAGATATCGTGCAAATCCACAACGCTATCACCGCCAAACTCTTTCTGAATTAACTCTGCGACCGTCTGAGTGTTGCCAGTTTGAGTACCGTAAAACAAACCAATCTTTGCCATAATTTCTCTCGATCTGATTCCGTTGAATGGTGCATTAATTCGTGTTCTCTACTCTCAGCAATGTATCGATCAAATCCATCCTCTTGACTCGAGCAGTTTTGCGAAGTTCTGGTTTAAGTGGGATGTAGAGCCGCAATGAATAAGCCATAGAAATTGGCAAACCGAGCATTGTCGCCCACCTGCCACACCTTACAGTTGGATTGTCGCAAGTTTGCATAGGGCGTTGCTTAATTGGGTAGGAATGGGTGCGCGGCGGGTGTGCTGCCACGCACCCATTCCTACCTAAAACCAGCAATCCCTGCATAGCTGTTAATTAAAGAACAGCCCTCGTTGAGCCTATTGAGAAGAATAGTCAATAGGCTCAACGAGAAATAGTTTAGAATCATTCCTAACAAGCTGAGATTAAGTATTGTGAAGAATATGCGTGCGGCGTTCTGAATTGTTGGACGTAAGAAGGTTAATCTGAGAATTTAGGAAATTAGATGGCAGTTGAAACTATTGATAGGTTAATAGATACGCACAAAAAGCTTGGAATATAGAAAATTTGCTCATCTCACACAACCTTCTTTCGCAAACAATCTTGCATCACCATCCTGAAACGCCCGATCGAAAATGGACTGGCAGCCATGTCAATCATTATTAATAATAAATTTCAATAATACTGCTTCTATTCATTGATTCTTATCGCTGCGCCAAATTTTGGGAAAGGGGGAGTGCGGTTTAAAAAGCTCAGCCTTCAAAAGAATTGGGATAAGCTATTTCTGAAAGGGTTTATGATTTATCGTAGGCAATTGCATGACCACCGCTCCCCTTAGTTGGACAGAACTCGAAGCCTTCACGGATTTTCAGCTTGATCCGATTAATGGACCCACTAATGCTCAGGCACGGCTGCGTCTATTTGGTCAAAGTGAGTCAGAGGTGCGGGTGACTTTGTACCGCGATAACCATGCCTGGTGCCCCTACTGCCAGAAGGTGTGGCTGTGGCTTGAGGAAAAGCAAATCCCGTACTGGATTGAGAAAGTGACGATGTTTTGTTACGGGGAAAAGGAAAGCTGGTACAAACGCAAAGTGCCGTCTGGGATGCTACCCGCGCTTGAGTTAGATGGACAAATCGTTACTGAAAGCGATGATATTCTAATCGCCTTAGAACGAGTTTTTGGTTTGTTGGGGCAAGGCATGAAAGATCCCAGAGTGCTTCCTCTGCGGCAACTGGAGCGATCGCTATTTCGAGCCTGGTGTAGCTGGCTTTGCTATCCTGCTACGTCACCCCAGCAAGAGCAGCGTAGCCGCCAGCAATTTATTCAGATGATGGAAAAGGTTGAAAATGCTCTCAGCAGCACTCCCGGCCCTTACTTTCTAGAAGAATTTGGTACTGCCGATGTCATCTTCACGCCCTATGTTGAGCGCATGAACGCCAGTTTGTACTATTACAAAGGCTACTCCATGCGCGAAGAAAATCCTCACTTTGCAGGCTGGTTTGTCGCAATGGAAAGCCGCTCGACCTATCGCGGTACCCAGAGCGATTTTCACACTCACGTTCATGACCTGCCGCCGCAGATGGGTGGCTGCTGGGAAAACGGAGAAGCCCAGACACGCACTCATCAGCAGCGAGTAGATCAGGGTCCCTGGTTTAGTTTACCTGATGTGACCTATCCGGAGCCTCAAAACTCTCGTCAAGAGGCTTTGCATCGTGTCGTCAAACATCGGGCTAATATCATTCGGGTGAACCCTGCCGATGATGAGTTGTTTGATCAAGCGCTGCGCTGTGCCCTCACCCGGATGATGACCGATGAAGTTTGCATTCCACCAGATGGGTCAGATTTTGCCCTGCGATATTTGCGCGATCGCATCAACGTTCCCCGCGATATGTCCATCTATGCGGCCAAGCGACTCAGAGAAGCACTGGAAAAAACGGCTGCTCTAGTCGGTGACAGGCAAGGATCTCCCATTCCAGTCAGACATCGGCGCGACCAAGATCCCACTCACTTTGCCACAAGGTAAACCTGAACATCAATTGCCATCAGGTGCAGGCTGACCAAAACCAAACTGTCCAAACACTTCCTCAGCAGAATCACCAGCCAAAAACTGAGTATAGGTTTTTGCAGCACTAATGTTAGAGCTACTTTTAATCACCGCAATAGGATAAACAATTGGTTTGTGTAAGGAGCGGTCGGCGATCGCCACCACTTCAACACGATCCGAGAGTTTTGCATCGGTTTCGTAAACCACACCTGCATCAGCATTGCCGCTTTCAACCGCCGCCAAGACTCCTCGCACATTGTTTGCAAACACAAGCTTGGGCTGCAAAGATCCAGTCAAATTCAGATTTGTGAATACCTCCTCAGCATATTGTCCTACTGGAACACTGCGCGGCTCTCCGACGGAAATTTTACTCACATTCCCCTCTGCCAACTGACGAAAATCGGTGATGTTTAATGTAGAATTCTGCGGCACGATCAGCGCCAGTTGATTGGTGAGTAAATCTTGGCGAGTGTCTGTCAGAATCAGATCTTTCTCCTGCAACGCATCCATCTGTTTCGCTGCCGCAGAAATGAAAACATCGACAGGCGCATTTTGCTCAATCTGCTGTTGCAGTGAACCTGAGGAACCAAAGTTATGACTCACCTGTATTGTAGGATTGGATTGCTCAAACAGAGGGGCGATCGCCTCCAGTGCATCCTGCAAACTGGCTGCTGCCGATACCGTCAGGCTAACAGATTCTAGACTTTGACCATCACTTTGAGGCTCAGAAGAACCAGGCAGAGTGAGGTTACATCCCATGATGAACGTGAGCGTGATAAGAAATAGCCCAATTAGAGTAAACTGTTTTTGAAATTTCATACCTGGTTGACTAACAAAACCCCTAGGATCACTGACTATCATAGCTTATACCAACTCCTTTCTATGAAGTTGCGCTAAACAAGGGGCTTAAGCTCCTTGTTTCACCAGGGTTCCTTCTGTGCAAGCTCAAATTAGATTGGTATCAGCTTCATAAAAACGGTATTGGATAAAGCGAATGTGTAACTCAGTTGACAATTAAGCGAATGCTTATCTATACTGCAATTAGTTAAGCATTCGCTTAAATTACTTGATGAGTAGACCCATTGCTAGTGCCGATGTATTTCAGGCGATCGCTGACCCCACTCGTCGGGCCATTCTCGATCGGTTGCGATCGGGAGAGCAACCCGTCAAGCAGCTTGCTGAACCCTTTGAGATGTCATTACCTGCCATCTCACAGCATCTCCAAATCCTGTGTAATGCAGGGCTGGTGAGTCAGCAAAAATCGGGGCGGCAGCGACTCTATCGACTTAACCCAGTCCCCCTACAGCAGGTGTCGGAGTGGGTTGCCCGATATGAACCGTTCTGGCGGCAAAAACTGGATGCTCTTGGTAACTATCTGGAGGAAAACCCATGAGTCAACCTGTTCACCTGGAGGTGTTTTATCCGCATCCACCAGAACGAGTATGGCAAGTGTTGACCGATCGCCGTGCCCTCGCAGATTGGATGATGGAGAATGACTTTGAACCAAAGCTGGGACACAAGTTTCGATTTTACAGCCATTCCTTGCCAGGCATTACAACAATTATTCAGTGTGAAGTGGTGGAACTGAGGAAACCCACTCGCTTGGCTTACACCTGGCAGGAATCTCCCACCGCTGAACCTTCCCTAGTCGTCTGGACACTCACGACTGTTGAGGGTGGAACACAACTGCGTCTGAAACATCATCAATACAGCTACACTACTGCTGTAGCTAGCCAAAATCGTCCTAGCACAGGCCATCAGTCTGAGCTATTCTGCTCCAAAATTCCCCTTACCTCAAGGGCAGCAATTCCCCCCTTCTTTAACTTACCTGACGAAGCTCCATGCAACTCATTGGACCCCTCACTGACTGACCTGTCAGGAGCGGCGATCGCCTCCAGGTTCTTCTACTTTGGCATAGTTGAGTGGACTTACTTCCTCAATCAAAGATTGCCAGATGTATTAAATAGACCGATGGAATTAGATATCCGGGCTAGGAATTGCTGTGTTTAACAGCGAAAACTCACTTCTTACACTTCTTAACTCACCGAGGAGAAGCCCCTCATGGGAAATGGCATCATTGAACACCTGGAGGAAAAGCTGCAACACGCCATGCTCAACAGTGACGTTGCCGTGCTAGATGAACTTATTGCTGATGACCTGGTTTGGACGATGCACACAGGTTTTATAGGCAACAAACAATACGACCTGCAAGCTCACCGCTCTGGAATTTTCCAATACACAAAATTGGAGATTAGCGATCGCCAAATTCATCCTTACAGCAGCGATTGCGTCGTCGTCACCCTCAAAGCAGAAATTGACGGAATCTTCAACGGACAAGCCTTTTCAGAAACCTATCGCTTTACCCGCGTCTGGCTCCAGCGCCAAAATCGCTGGCAAATTGCAGCAGGTCATGTCAGCCAAATCATTCCTCTGCAATCTTGACCTATTGCCCATTCCATTACTCATCAGGAGCAACCCACGCCATGATTCCTACCGTTATTGAACAATCCGGCCGAGGAGAGAGAGCTTTCGACATCTACTCTCGCTTGCTGCGAGATCGCATCATTTTTCTGGCAGAACCAGTCGAGCCAGACACAGCAAACCGCATCGTGGCCCAAATGCTGTTTTTGGAAGGAGAAGATCCAGAAAAGGACATCTACCTGTACATTAATTCTCCAGGTGGCTCTGTGCTGGCTGGTTTGGGCATCTATGACACAATCCATCACATTCGCCCAGATGTTTGCACAATTTGCTATGGCATGGCAGCCAGCATGGGTGCGTTCTTGCTGGGTGCGGGTGCAAAAGGCAAGCGCAGCAGTCTGCCCAGTTCGCGGATTATGATTCACCAGCCTTCTGGTGGCGCACAGGGACAAGCAGTAGATATCGAGATTCAAGCCAGGGAAATCCTTTATCTAAAACGCCAAATTAACCAGCGCATGGCAAACTACACAGGAAAATCCCTGGAGCAAATTGAACAGGATACCGAACGAGATTTCTTTATGTCGGCTGAGGAAGCAGCAGCATATGGCTTGATTGATCAGGTAATTGATCGCTCCTCTCTCCCCGTTCACCCTGAACTGGCAGCAGCCAGATAGTGAGAAGATTGCGTAGGGTGCGTTCGGCGACGATTTTGGTGCGTTACGCGATCGCCAACACCACCCTACAGCAATGGCATCTCTTTTATTGCCAGACTAATAATACCAATTCTTTAATAATACCAATTCTTTATGAAGTTGCACTGAACAAGGGGCTTAAGCCCCTTGTTCCACAAGGGTTTCCCTATGTAAGCTCAAATTGAATTGGTATAACATTAGGGATCTGCGTTTATTTAAGATCCCAATTTTTTTGAGGCGCGGCTGAGCCGCGCCTCAAAAAAATTGGGACTTTATTTTTATGCAAGTCCCTTAGCGCTTTTGCTTAAGTCGATATCCCACGCCTAAAGCACCAACACTAAATAGCCCCAAAAGTGTTCCAGGTTCAGGAACAGGGGCGATCGCAATTTCTAGATCTGCAAAGGAGTAGCGCACATTTCCCAGGCTATCAATACCAGAGAACCCGGCTGCTTCAGCAGATTTGGTGAGAATTACACCATAAGTTGGCTCAGACTCAAAGCTCTCACCCAAAGCTTGAGTTTCAGTGCTGTTAAAGAGGGCGATCGCCGTCTCTGTGAAAGCGCGTGGATCAGTCCAAGTACCCAGATTATCATCAAAATAGCTAAAGATATTTTTCTCTACAGGAACTTTTCCGGATTGCTCACTTCCAGTTAAAGATGTTTTATTCCCAAAAGTGGCTTCGTCCGTTAGCGGATTGAACTGATCGCCCTCGGTCAAATAGGTTTCCTGGACTCCAGCAATCGTCCAGTAACCATCTTTCTCACCTACAGTAGACTCAGATACGTCAAAGATGGATACTCCTCCTTGCCCTAAAATTGAGAAGTTAACCGTCTCAGTTCCTGCATTGGTGACAACCAAAGCTGTGTTTTCGTCTACACCATAGGCTTTGTCAACACCCAGATCTGAGGCAAGACGAACAATGCGTCCCTGCCGTCCGCGTTCGCTAAAGTGACTATCTAATAAACCATACTCAAAGAAGCCTAACCCTCCCAACGGATTATAGTACAGCGTGTTGTTAAAAGGTGGACTACCCACAAAGCTAACTGATCCATCTCGCAGAGCCTCATAGCTTTCACCATTTGTCACCATTGGTGCGCTGGGCTGCACAGCAGTTCCAGCACTGGTGCCTGCAATTACTGCACCCTCGTCAAACTGTTGTCGCAGCGATTCGATTAAAGCAGTATCAGTGCGAGTTTGAGTAGCCGCATCTTCGTTAAAGAAGCAATCGGTGATGAAAGACTGATCTCCACCTGTAAAGATGAAAGCGTTGCGATCGCTAATTTGACTCGCGACCGAGGAGGTAGGATCATTCTTATAGCTATTACAATCATCCCGTGTAATTGGAATGTACTCTACATCAACCGAGTCACCATACAAAGCCGCAAAGTCTTCCAGGTAAAAGCCTGCTGAGCGAGGCGGGTTGTTGCTAGCCGTAGAAATAATGCCAATTTTGGCGCGAGCAGTTCCCCCCGCCAGATCAACAATCTCTTCGTAGATCGAAATGCCATAGGTTTCCTCATCACCCCCACTTCCAGGAAAAGCCCAGTTTCCACCTACCAGCACTAGCGAGCCTGCCAGCACGGGAGACTGGATTCCGAAGGTAGTGAGGATAAAGGCGATCGCAACCCTTGATGACACAGACCGAGTTACTTTTGTCATAGGTAAGTGCAGCTAAAAAACAATTGTTTCGAGACAATTTGAGACAAATGTATGCATCTGATAGTGCGAATCACCCCAACGTTTCAAAAACTTCTATGGGATTAAACACCCAAATTTACCACTTCTCTCTAACATTCATTAGGAAAATACTCTAAAGAATCGCCCATTCCCAATCTCTTCTTTGATTCTAATTTGAACTAAAGCTCAAGCCCACTCAAACTCGCTTCGACAGGGAGTTAGTCAACTTCTCTAAGCTCGCAATATCCCTGGATTAATCCGCGCCCAAGGCAGTGCTTCTGCAACCAAGATCGGGTCACCCGAATCAAGGAATTGCTGCATTCGGACAATATGTCGCTGTTCCGCCGCTTCTGCTTTAATGCGCTGATGTTCAGTCTGAGCCTGACAAGCAGCCTCTTGAAATACAGACTGAGCCGCTTTGATGTTAGAGAGTGCCTGTTGAATGTATTCCACTCCTAAGGGTGAGTCCGAGGAAGTGAAAGGAACCTCAGAACTTATAGAAACAGCGCTATCCCCATTGCTGTCACCATCACTACTGTCATTAGCATTACTGTCATTAGGAGGAAAGTTAGAGCAGGAGCGATCGCTCAAACCCTCACCAACTATATTATTACCGCCATCCGTAGGTAATAAGCTTGAAGGACTGAGCCAGTTAGATGCGTCCTCAACGCAATCTAACTGGCTGTCCGTTTTGATGATCGGGGGGTTTGGGGGGGATTCCACAAGATGAGTGGGATGCCACAGATCTCGATGTCGATAGAGAGAGGCACCTCCTACGCCGTATTGCAACAGTGCCTGGAACCGGGCTGTTGCTCGTGAAGGTAAACTGTCTTTCTCAAGCAAGTCAGCGATCGCCTTTCTAATTCGATCCCTAGTTACAGCAGACTGCCGTTGATTCCAGGAAGGAGACTGATCAATTGCAGTCACCAGTTCAGGATCTTGGGGTACAGGTTTAGAATTTGTAGCTTGATGACCAAAATGAAAGTAATGACTGTTCTCAACACATCGTGCCCATTCCTCTGCTCGATGAGTAATCTCATGCTGATGACGACACCACTCACTATATCCAGGCAAAGATCGAGCCGTTTCTACAATTTCATTGACAAGGTCCTCCCCTGTTAACGGCTGTCCGCCAGAGAGAATGTGATGAAAAATGTATACTCTCATGGTGATACGACCTAGCAGACGATTGGTTTGTCCATGTCCTGTCCAGCCCATTTCAATCTCAGCATTCAGGTCGTTAATAAACTTCTCAGCTTTGCCAGAGACACCAAAATGCTTTCGCTTAGACTGTTTGAGAATCTGTTTAAGTGTTTTTCTATCAATGTCATTATGCTGTTGAGCCAACACCCATCGACTCACAAAAGTTTGAGAATCAGTCCAAATAGGCTGCCAGGACTCATTGAGCAAGTAAGAACCAATCTGTAGCGGCAACCGATGAGCGTTGAATAAACTCAAGTTTCCATCTGCCGCATAAGGTTTAGGATTTGGAAAACTCTCCAGTTGTCCGGGTTGAAGCTTAAATCCAGCGTTTTCAAGCAAACAAGCAAGGGCGATCGCCAACTGCCACGAACTTTGGGCTTGCTGAAACGGAAAATAAAGATGTAACCCACCGCTGTAACTAGAAGTACAGGCAATATAGCTAGCCAAGCCTAAAGGCTCCAGCGCAGCAGCAATTCGTGAGATTGCTAGTGGATCTCGTTTAGGGTGATAAAGACTACCTGCGTCGATATCCAGTAAACAATAGTGAGTTTCAGCTCCAAAGCGAATGCCATAAAGATAAGCTCCTTGACAAATCAGGCGATCTGACAAGGGGTGACGGCTCTCGGTTTTCCATTCAATAGGCGCATCCGCGTTAGAATGTGCCGCCCAAATATAATCAAAGCGGTGAGGAAACAGAGATAAAAATCTATCCTCCCACTCACACACGCTCTCAAAGCGAACTGTGCTGGTTTTCATATCTAACTACCAAACTTGCGTTTGATCATTAAACAATCTGTTTTTTCCAGTCTTAGCTGAGTCAACACCGTCTGTTAGAACTTCTCTTAGATTTGGCAACAATCGCCGAAACAGCTTATCCGTCTCGATTTTAGGATCAGTTTTGTTAGCTGATTCTAGACAGAGAAATTTGACAACGCTTTTTTTCGTAGTGTCATACTAGAGCAGTTGCGATCGCTCCTCAGCAACTTTGTTTCACCACTCTAGAAAACTTGTCAATCTTGTCAACACATTTGTTGCTCTGATCTAGTCTGAATCGGCAATTTCCAACTCACGTTAGAACTACCTAACGTACGCAATGTACGACTAATGTTTTGAAATGCTAGACAGCCTGTCAACTTTGGCAATTCTAAATGAGTTGCCAGACTGTCAAACAGTTGTTACCCGATTCGAGAATTTACTGTCAATTTGTCAACAACTTATCGCACATCCACAACTAGTTACTTCAGTTGAAACAAAGCCCTCTCTAGCTTTCTGGCTACGCTATCTCTAGCGACAACTCCTAAAAGTGACAAATTTTGTAGCTCGATTCGAGAGTTGATCGTCAATTTGTCAACTCCTCATTACCTGTTAAACCCCGTACCAGATGATGTAGCCCGATTCTAGAATTTGTGTCAATTTTGTCAATTGTTAAGCTGTTTAAACTTCTCGTAAATTTCCACTAAACACAGACTGAAGAATAAACTTCGTCCACGCTCCTCTGGAGAGGTATCTCCACATATAGCGCAAAGGATCGAGCAGGAATCACTGCTAGTACACTCGTTTTATGTTGACCGATCCTAGAGCCAAAGTTGCATGATCCTAGTCTTGAGTGACAATTAGATAAGGATAGGGGCGATCGCTCAATCCCTTTATCTATGAGGATCAAACAATTCCCAGTAAACAAATCCTGTCAGAATAAATTCCCGCCGTTGTCAATTTCAGCAGACAGATTTTGATCTTCCGCGTTCAGGGTTATACTAAGCCGATGTGAATTCGCTTCTGTGTGAGACACCCGTGACCCAGATTGAAAACCTTGTCCTAGCCGCTACTCCTATCCTGGCAGAGCCTCTTTCTAACCCTGCATCACCCCCAGATCAGAGACAGGTGCTAGACTACGCTGCCAAGCTGAGGGCAGACAAAGCATTTCTACATCTAGTGCTGGTCAACGTTGCCACTGGAATTAATCAGTTCAGGCTGCATCTAGCAAATACACGGCTCAAAGACAGCGCTAAGGTGACAAACCTCTACGATGAAGATAAACTTGGCACTCTGCAAAAGCAAACCCTGTTAAGACTTGAACGCCGCTTTCGCTCAGTCCTGAGAACTGAGGAATTCTGGAACAAAACCGCAAGCTGGATCTTGACTCGGCTCAACCAATGGCACCGAGAAGGTCTAATTCCCTCTGACTGCTCCGTTGCCGGAATGTTGTCACTGGAGTCAGGTGTTAACTTAACCGAGGAAGATGAGTGGCGCGAGTCATTAGTCATGAGTGCCTGCGCTTTTCACACGGCTAGCCAATGGCTGCGGCATCTAGACCTCTCAGGGCAGAACACAGTTGAAATTGATAGACTACTCGGTGTCCCATCTGTTGATGCTGCTACCCGTGAGCCACTGTTTCAAGATACAGAAGTTGAGCGAGTTGCAACAGGCTATCCAATTCTCACAGGCGCACAGGCACTCATTAACTCACAATGGGAAGATGGAGAATATCCTTATTGGCAAAAGCTAGTTGGAGAAGGATTTATCCAACATCATATTGTTCGCCAAAGTCCTTCTAGTCAGCAAATTGAGCTAGTTCCAGGCAAAGCCGCATGGGAAATCATTCAGCAGTTTGGGCCAGAAGCTGCCTATGTGTTTCTAATTTTCTCCTCCTATGCGACCGACTCCGATGAGCCTTGGGCAGAACAAATTCGGTTAAAGGGCACTGACCTAATTCGACTCTTTGGTTGGGACAAACGCACGGACATTACAATTGCCCAAAAACTCAAGAAAATCGGGCACCTGGTAGAACTGGTCTGTAGCCTTTCTGTTTTAGTCAAGAACATTAACATTGGCGCAAAACGATATAACGCTGAGCGCGGTGCAATGTGGATTTTGGAGGGCTTAGGCTATGCAGGTCAGCTAGCACTGACAATGGATGTCAACCAGCCGGACTCACCAACATACGAGGCTGGCGATCCTGATGAGTTATATATCAAAGTTCGCCCCGGAGTCTGGACTGAAAAGTTTCTCAACGCCAGCGATGATGGCAGCGCCAAAGAAGCCCTCTTTCAATATGGCTATTTAGCAAAAAGTACATTACAAATTAACCCCTATCGGCAAAGGCTAGCCTCCAAACTTGCCATTTTCCTCACCATCATGAGTCGAATTCGAGATGATGGCCGCTATGAAGTGCAAACCTTATTAGAACGGCTAGAGCCAAAAGAACTTTTGGAAAGTGTTCAGAAAGACCGCCTGCGCCGCGTCAAATTGATTGATCAGTGGGATAGCGCCCTACTCACTCTCAAAGAATTGGGATGGGAGATCGACTTTGACCCAGCAACTTATCCAGAAAGTATCAAACCTACCTGGTCATTGAGGGATGATTCTGAGTCAGGCTATCGCCCTCGAAACTGGTTAGCAACCTGGCTGAAGGCGATCGTCATTATCAAACCTTCGGTCAAAATTCAGGAAAAGCTCGGCGCTCATGCCCCTGTTTCGCTAAAGCCTGAGCGAACCCGCATTCCTCCCTCTGTACTGAGCAATGACGCAATTCAAGCAGCACTCGACGCAAAAGGCATGACCAAAGCTCAACTAGCCGATGCCCTCCAGGTAGACCGTTCCCTAGTCACTCGCTGGCTAAAAGGACAGCGAACGATTCAGCCCAAGCACCTTGAGCAGATCAAGATGCTTCTTGGGGATTTTGAACAGGACATGGGCACCCTGTCTCAAAAAACAATGCCGTTGATCACATACCATCTCACAAATACTTAGAATTATAAATTAAATAAAACCCGATATTTTTTTGGAAGTGCGGCGCTTCGCGCGGCTGATTAGGGCGCGTAGCGCTATAAACCATAGGTAAGGGCGAACGACCGCTCGCCCTTACCTATAGTCTGTGTCTTATGCAATGGAAGAGTCCCAACTGCTGAAGTTTGCAGTCAACTCGCTCCAGGTCATACTTAAGGTTCCGGGTTTGGAAGCTCCATTCTCATATCCGCCACTCACTCCCCAAGGATTGAATAAGGTGAATTTTTGGGTGAATGAGTTATAACCCGTCAACACATAAACATGGTTATAGACAACCGTAGATGCAATTTGAGTGCTTGCTTTTGAAGTAACTCCAATCATTTTTCCGTCTGTATAAGCCTTGACCAAAGCATCAAAGTTTAAAGAGTTACGGAGAGAAGAACCTTTTGCTGTAATATCCTGAATCGCATCTCCAAACCAGCCATTGTTGATTCCCTGATAGGAATTGGAGTGGTCGTTATTCCAGCGGTAGATCCAGCCGGATGAGTTGACCTGGGCATAAGCTTTTTCTGCTAAAGCAACCCACAACTCATTTGAGGTGCGACTGTAATGACTACCCTTGCTAGCGTAAGTAAAATGACCTAGTGAATTAACGGGTAAATATCGGTCTACTGTCACGTAGTCAGCAACTCCTTTATTGAAGAAGCGAACGGTGTATGTGTTGTCACCATTGTCAATAAACATATCTTGAATCGAACCAGGAGAACGCAGCGCCGCTGCCGCCAAGCCTCCTAAGAAGTAGCAATTGCTAGCATTACCTTGTTTGATATCCTGATAGCTCACACCATTTTGGAACAGAGAGCCACTCGTATAGCGATAGGTGCTAGAAGCTGTGGGGCGATCGCCACCCAAAAACCACTTATTCACTAGCTTCTCTAGATGAGCGTCACTGCTGCCCGCACTCAAATTGCCCAGAGCTTTACCCTGATACTGTAGGTTTGCTGCATTGCTGTTAACAACTTTGCTAGACAGTACCCGCACATGATCATCCATCGCGATGTAAGACTTGTCGTTAACCAGGAAACGTAGATCTTTAAGTTCCACTGAGTCAACGACTCCTCCATCTTTTGCATTGCGAAAGAGGTTGATCATGTCATTCCGATCGAGCTTGCCATCAAAGAAACCAGATCTAGCAGCAAACCGCAACCTGGCATCCTGAACCTTTCCAGTAAACCAATCCGTCAGGTCAACTTCAGTTTTGTTATTAAAGAAGTTGCCTGCCTTAGTGATGTAGCCAGATTCGCTGCCTAAACCGTTGCTCCCATAGCCAAAAAAGGGCGGATAGCTATCTTTACTTTCGCTGTCATAGTAACCATTAATCCGCAATTTATTTAGATTTGGTGTTGTGCCTGTGTAGTTTACTGCTGAGGTGATTTGATAGGAGCCGCTATAGCCTGAAGTGCTGCTAGTAATTTGCTGCCCAGTACGATAGCGATCGGTGGTGCTGTAACCGTAGCCCGTGTAGTAATCACCATTGCCGTAGCTATATTTGAATGCGTAACGCTGATAGCTTTTGACTGGAGAAGCAGACAAGCTGAGCTGATATTTAACGTCACCGCTGCGCGGATAAACTCGAACATAATAAGTGCCTGCATCTAATACTTGGTTGATTGATTCGCCTTGATTACTAGGACGAGCCGATCGGGTTGTAAATTGATTTCTAGATTTACCAATTAGCTCCAAATCTGCGTTAGCACTTAAACCCCTAAGCGCAAGTTTTACGCTACTGCGTTTACCCAAAGTGAAGCGATAGTAATCGTTAGTGTCAAAAGATCCAACTCGCTCGTTAAAAGTTATAGGTCTAGAAGTGAGGTTAATTTGTCTAGCCTGCCTGAAAGTATTGCCAGCATAATCAATAGTCATAATCGTGTTCTCTTCTTTAGTCGTTTGGTCATAATTTGCCCAAAACTGACATCTGGAACACGAGAAAAATCGAATTTTCTGTCCGGATTTATACTGGATTTTGTTCTTTAATACTTATACTGCTTCTAGGGAAAATACTGTAAAGACAACGTTTTTTAGTGATGAAGAAATAATTTAGTTGCTTATACTGAGGTCATTTGAGAAAACTTCTTTTCTACAGGGAGAAATTCTTTAAGTAGAGTTAAATAACTGGAAGCGATCGCCCCAAAGTATAATTATTTGTTTTCTCGTTCAGTATTTATATCAGAAAAAAGTTTTCTCACATTGAACTGTTTCTTAGAGCAATTCTGTATGCTTACCTAAACATAGTTCTGTGAAGATCATGGAATTAAATCGATCTCATACTTCTTTTGAGTGGAAATACGAAAATCACGTGTTTCTACTTAAGAAAAAATACTTTCTGAATCAGCAACTTTGGGTTTTATTTCGTTGCTATAGCAATCCCATTTGATTTGTGAAAAAGATGATTTGTGAAAGTGCCCGCCCGGAGGGCGGGCACTTTCACAAATCATTTAGGAGCGCTATATGTGAAGCTGCATCTTTTGGAGCCTTGAAGAGAATTGGCGTTACTTCTTTTCTACTCAAAGATTAAATAAAGGTTGCGTGGAGCAAAGCGAAACACAAGCGTTGTGTGGATTCTGTTGAGTTCTGCTTTGTTCCTGAGATCATACAAAGCTCTTTTTCATGCTGTCACCACCGCTACAAAGTTGAGTCACACAACCCACTTGCTGCACTGGCACATCCGCCCAGCGGGGTAGGGCGAGGGCGGAGTAACATTAGATTAAGTGCCTTTAGTAGACATCTAGCAAGCTACCGGTAGCCCATTAGCGGTTTCGATTATGGCTTCTATTGCCCGCAAAAATCTGTTTGAAGATATTCCTCGTTTCCTCGTCGCCCAAGCGGGGATTGTTTTTGCGGTTAGCCTTGTCACGATTCAAACGGGCATTTTGGAAGGGTTCACTCGCTCTACCGTGCAGCTAATTGAAAACTCCAACGCTGACATTTGGGTAGCGGCTGAGGAGATGGTTCATTTCGAGTTGACCCAACCCTTGACGCTGGGGCAAGTTGTGCAGGCCCAGCAGTTAGCAGGGGTCAGTCGGGCAGAAGCGCTGATGATTCAAAGCGGCAGATGGCGCAGCACTTCTGGCGAGATTGCTCCGGTAAGGCTGATTGGCTATGACCCCGATGGACAGCTATTTAGACTGTGGAATGTAACACAAGGCAGTCAGAGCGATCTGAATGATTCCAATACGGTTGTGGTTGACGAGACTAATCTGCGATCGCTCCAGCTAGACGAGGAAAACGGGCGAGGCTCAATCAACTCCATTCCCGCTCGTGCTGTTGGCTTAACCAGAGGAACGCAATCGATCGCCACCAGCGCCTTCATTTTCACTTCTCTAGAAAACACGATGAGCTATGTCAGTGCGGGGCTGACCTCTAACGTTCGCTGTGATGTACAGTCTGGGGGCGCGTTGGAATGTAGCACCATTTATGAGCGCACTGATTCACCCTCTGACCCTGCTAGCTCACAGCCTCGACCTCTAACCTCAACTGATCCCATCTCGTATGTGTTGGTGCAGGCAGAAGCAGGGCAGAACATAGAAATGTTGAAGCAACAACTGGAGGCTGAGCTATTGGGTACGCAAGCCTATACGCAAGCAGAAATGGCGGCTCACACTCGTAGCTACTGGGAAAGACGGACAGGCATTGGATTTGTCTTAAGGCTGGGTGCCGCTGTTGGAGTCGTGGTGGGAATGGTTGTCGTCGGACAAATTCTATACTCATCTGTCTCAGACCACTTGAAGGAGTTTGGCACTCTTAAAGCAATGGGAGCATCTGATCGAGTCATCTACAGCATCATCATTGAGCAAGCCCTGTGGATGGCGGTTTTGGGCTACATTCCCAGTATGGCTTTCTGCATCGGTTTGGGAGTCTGGACGTTTGCCACTCAGGGCATCACAATCTTGATTACACCTATCTCAGCCTTAGGAATTTTAGGCATCACGATTGTAATGTGCGGCGGATCTGCTTTATTCGCAATTCAGAAGGTGACTCATGTTGATCCGGCAATCGTTTTCAAAGCTTGATACTGCAATTTCAGGATGGCTTGTAAAGAGTTGTCGATGAAAGCTGATTCGGGATGGCTGAAGTGTCTGGGTACACTAAAAATAGGGTCATATGTAGCGGAAACTTTAGAAAAACAACTTACCTAATCTGGATTGGGATGGTTTCGATGCGGATCTAACATTCTGGCGATTTATTTGCGGTTTGCTTCTACTACCTTAAAAATTTACATCTCAACTACTAGAAACGCATGGCAGCTTCTCAAATTAACTTAACCAAGTTGACGACTCAGTTTCAGCGGAGTCCTCGTTCCAGCCTGAGCAGCCAGCTTGGGGCGATCGCCGCTCAAGGACTAGAGATGGTATATCAGTCAGGAACTCAAAGCTTTCATGCGCTTCGAGATATCAACCTGGAGATTGCTAGTGGCAATATTCAGCTTTTGATGGGGCCATCCGGATCAGGTAAGACCACTTTGCTGTCTATCTTAGCGGGAATTTTAACTCCTACCAGCGGCAACGTTTTTCTTCTTGGCGAGGAAATTACGCGAATGTCCCGCCAGCAGCTTTCCCAGTTTCGCCTAAGGAATATTGGCTTCATCTTTCAGGGATTCAATCTATTCCCAGCTCTGACGGCGGCTGAGAATATTGAGGTAATTCTGAAGCTCAAAGGACGACGGGCAGGGGCGGCTCACAAGGAAGCGATGCTGTTGTTAGAGCAGGTGGGGCTAGAAAATAAAGCAAAAAGTTTGCCCCAAGACCTGTCGGGTGGGCAAAAGCAGCGAGTGGCGATCGCTCGTGCCCTGGCGGGTAATCCCCAACTGATCATGGCAGACGAACCCACTGCTGCCCTCGACTCTCAAAGCGGTCATGCCGTAATTGCGCTGCTGCGAAACCTGGCAAAGGAAGGTGGAAGTACCGTGCTGATGGTGACTCACGACTCGCGCATCATTGACGTTGCCGATCGAGTCGCGTACTTAGAGGATGGCGTGTTAAAGCGGTAAGTAAACGTCTGCTAGCGCTTCAGTGTTTCTCGTAGGGTGTCCTCAATCGAGCGCGGCTGCCAACCTAATTCTTGACGGGCTTTGCTGGCATCGACCCGAACGCAGCGATCGTAGATGTAGTGAACCCGCTCTCGGCTTAGGGGCGGTTGCCAGGAGAATAGCCGCCCAACCGGGTCAAGTAAAGTGCCTAACGTCCGGACGATCGCTTTTGGCGCTTCCGTGGGTGGGGCGTTTCCGGTTTCCTGGCTGAGAAATTGGAACATTTCGCGGGTTGTCATTTCACCAGCGGAAAGGATGTAGTGGGAACCCGGTTTGGCTTTGTCGGCAGCAAGCAGCATAGCTTCTACTAAGTCGTCTACGTGAACGATCCCGGTGATGCGATCGCCCCCCGCCCACAGCTTCAATCGCCCCTTAAGAAATTGATCGATTACGGGGCCAAAGTGAGGATCATCTGCGCCAAAAATACCTGATGGCATAACGCTCACGACAGGTAACCCCTCGGCCGCGAACTGATCGACGAGTTGCTGAGCCTGATATTTGGTGCGATCGTACCCTGACGAAAAATCCTTTTGGGTGCGCTGGAAGGTTTCGTCAATCACCCGTCCCTGAGTATCGCCATAAACGCCGATCGTGCTGCAATAAACCACTTTAGACACACCAGCTTGCTGAGCGGCCTGCATCACAGCGCGGGTTCCTTCTACGTTAACCTGCTGCATTTTGGCTTCATCGACTACGCCCAATTCTACATAGGCGGCAGTGTGAAACACAGTGTCAACGCCTTGCATGGACTCTTGTAACGCCCTCTGATCAGTGATATTGCCGTAAGCTAACTGCACCTTACAGGCTGCTAAGCGGGACAGGTCGCTAGATTTGCGTACCCATCCCACGACGGTATCTCCCCGTTGCTCTAGTGCCTTGACCAGGTGCGATCCGGTAAAGCCATTGGCTCCTGTGACAAATGCTTTCATGCTCCACACTCCCGTCAAACCTAAGAACTAACCTGATACCAATTCTTGATGAAGCCTGAGAACTAACCCCATACGCGGTGTACAGCTTTTTCAAGCTTCTTATGGGATGGGCATCTTGCCCGTCCAAATTGAGCAGGCATCATGCCTGCTCTACAGCTTGGATTCTGCTGGGTGACGCTCTGCTCCATCCAGCCTACTATTGCAGCGAGTTTAAAGTGTTGGGTGACGCTCTGCTTCATCTAGCCCCCGCGAAGAAAGTTATCAGTAGGATTCCTGTAGAATGGGCGCAGTAAAGCGTAACCCATTCTGACTAGGAGATTTTAGCCCCTGAAGCTAGCCCAATATTTCTAAGTTTGCTGCGCTACTACAGGGGATTACACTAGTGTTTTCTCATAGATTCGGTAGGTTTTGTAAATTTTTGCCCCGGTTGCCTCAACGACTTTGCGAGAAGGAGAATTATCTTCATAGACATAGCCTAGCTCTGCTCGTTTGTAGGATTTGCCTTTTTGCACGCCGCCCTGCATTCCCAGGTGAATTAAAGCCAGAGGCACCATTCTACGACGCTGTTCAGGGAGAGAGCAGATCACGATGACCCGTGCCTGGTCAATTTGACGGCGATACCAGAGCAGTTTGAGGATACCTAGCCAGTTGAGCTTGCCGCCTACGTGCTTGAGGGCAATGTTGTAGTCAGGCAATGCCATAAAGAAGCCGACCATTTCCCCTTCGTATTCAGCAATCCAAAAAATGTCGGGATCAACGACCGATTTGAGGTCTTGCGCTTCTTCCCTAAATTCTTCTAGCGTTCGCGGGGTTGAACTGTAGTTATTGGCAAAGGCTTTGGTAAATAGGTGATAGATTCCTTCAACGTCTTGATCGAATGCTTCGCCTTTGAGATTAATGCGACGGAAGTTTACGCCTGATTTGGCGGCGATGCGGTAGCCTTTTTCGTACTCAGCCGGAAGGGGGCGATCGACCTGTAAAAGATAGGAATAGGCATCGATCGCTTTTTGCCAGCCGTCTTGCTCGATGAATCGCGGGTAGTAGGGCGGATTGTAGGGCATCATCATCATTGGCGGCGAGTCGAAGCCGTCTACCAGCATTAGACAATTATTGTGAGTGGAGAGATCGATGGGGCCTCTGGCTCTGCTCATGCCTTGCTCTTGGAGCCATTGGCAGGCTGCCTGCAAAAGAGCCTCGGCAACTGCCAGATCCTCAATACACTCAAAGAAGCCAAACAGCCCAACATTCTTGCCTTCCCGCTCAATCAAACGCTGGTTGACCGATGCCACAATGCGACCAACGACTGCCTCGTTAGATTTCCCTGGTTTCACCGCAATGAAAGCCTGTAGCTTGCCGTACTGAAGAAATGGATTGTCTGGAGCAAGCTGCTTGGCAACGCTGCTGCGGAGGGGAGGAACCCAGTTTGGATCGTGAGCATAGACCCTAGCAGGAACGTCTAAGAACTGCTCGATTTCTTCTGGGGTGGCGATCGCTCGAACTTGGACAGCGGTGGATGGAGTACTGGTTTGAGTCACGTGGAGTTACCAATCTCTTTGATCACTAGGGGGCAAGATCTGCGACTTCTTCTAGAAGTCGCAGATCTGAATTGGCACTAGAAGCAAAAATTTTAGTCTGAGTGAGGATATGTCGTAAAGCTATTTTGGTGTGAGGGCGAAGTAATACGATCTGCGAAGGCGAAGTAGTCCGATGCAGAAGTTTCTTATCAGTTTAGGGGTACTCTTAACCCGAAACGACCGTCTGACAGTTAACCTAGATCAGGTGGTGATTGAACTTATTGTGACTTAGCATGAGTAACCCTGTCCTTTCGATTACAGATTCTAAGTTTGAGGCGGAAGTTCTGAGCGCCACGCAGCCTGTGTTGGTCTACTTCTGGGCTTCGTGGTGTGGCCCCTGTCGCTTGATGTCGCCTGTGGCAGAGTGGGCGGCTGAAACCTATGGCGATCGCCTTAAAATCGTCAAGATGGAAGTTGATCCCAACCCAGAAACCGTAGCAAAATATCAGGTTCAGGGAGTTCCCTTCCTGGTGTTGCTGAGGCAGGGTGAAGTCCTCGCCTCATCAGAGGGGGCAATGAGTAAGCAAAAATTAGAGGATTTTCTAACGCCTTACTTACCTACAGCGGCTTAAGTAGAGTATGGGGTGGACATTGCCCACCCACCCTACATCGTTATTAATCTGGGCTGTAGCAGAACCATGCAATTTGCCAAACGTCTGGAACCGCTGCAAACTAATGTGTTTGCAGATATGGATCGAGCTAAAGCTAGAGCCAAAGCCACAGATCAAGATGTGATTGATCTGTCGTTGGGTTCGTCTGACTTGCCTGCGTCGGAGTGTGTGCTGGAGGCGATCGCCACTTCCCTCCGCGATCCTGATACTCACGGCTATCTGCTGTTTCATGGAACTCAGGCATTTCGACAAGCTGCCGCCCAGTGGTACACCCAAAAGTTTGGCATTGCTGTCGATCCAGAAACCGAAGTTTTGCCGCTGATTGGCTCCCAAGAAGGGACGGCACATTTGCCGCTAGCGATCCTGAATCCAGGAGATTTTGCGCTGCTGCAAGATCCGGGCTACCCTTCCCATATGGGCGGTGTGTACCTGGCGAGTGGGCAGATTTACACGATGCCGCTGTTAGCAGAAAACAGATTTCTACCGATTCTGGAAGACATTCCTGAACCCGTGCTGAGCCAGTCGCGGATGATGGTGCTGAGCTATCCACACAACCCGACGACGGCGATCGCTCCTGTCTCCTTCTTCCAAAAAGCCGTTGCCTTTTGCCAGCGACATAACCTGGTATTGGTTCACGACTTTCCCTATGTTGATCTGTACTTTAACGGCAGCGCTCCTCCTTCCATTCTCCAGGCTGACCCACAAAAGACCTGCTCGATCGAATTCTTCACCATGTCCAAGTCCTATAACATGGGTGGTTTTCGAGTAGGCTATGCGGTCGGCAATGCAGAGTTAATTCTGGCGCTGCGGCAGGTGAAAGCGGCTGTGGATTTCAACCAATATCGCGGCATTCTGAATGGGGCGATCGCCGCTCTCACTGGTCCTCAAGCTGGGGTGAATGCTGCCGTTGAAACCTTCCGTCAGCGCCGAGACGCATTCATCGCCGCCCTGCACAAGATTGGCTGGCAAGTACCCTGTCCCGATGCCACAACGTACATCTGGGCAAGGTTGCCAGAACCCTGGGTGCAAGATTCTATCCGATTCTGCACCCGTTTAGTAGAGGAAACAGGTGTTGCTGCTTCACCTGGAGCAGGGTTTGGCAAATCGGGTGAGGGCTATGTCCGGTTTGCCCTGGTGCATGAGCCAGCGACTTTAGAAGCGGCTGTTGAGCGTATGGCAAAGTTTCTTCACTAGTCCCAGAGCGTACCTTCGGTTAGGTAAGCTGAAATTGACGAGTAGAGAAGGACTTACTGTCCGTGTGCAAGGGCTATGTGAGCGTGGTGGCAAAAGACAAGGTTGTTTTCTGTGAATTGATAACACGTCTCAGGAGGTTGGGTGGCGTAAAGCGGAACCCAACCCCTGCTAGCGATAAGGTAAGTCGCTATAGATTTACAGCTTATCGAGCCGATCGCTCAGTCTCACGCTGCGCTCTGTCTAGCGCCTTGACGCTATCAGGCTGATCTCCATCATAGATAGCACCCTTCTGGCGCACATTCAGGTCAAAGGTTTCACGAATGTTTTCGCCAAGCTCTCGTAGATTTCCCAATCCTGTATCACCAATCGGGTTCTCAGGGCTGTCCCCCAAGTCTTCGGCTTTATCCTGAATCCGCTGAATAGTCTCTTTCGATACGGCAGACGGATTTGCGGGGGTAGGGGACTTAGTTTGAAATTCACTCGTCACAGCTAACGCTTGAGATGACGTGCTCATGCTGAACGCCGGGATGCCTAAGAATGCAGTAGCAGCTAGAAAGATTGCGATGACTTGGCGAAGCCCCACTGTAAAGAGACGGTCAATTACTTGTTTCATTTTAATTCTCCTCTAGTTTTTAATGTCCTAGACGCAAGAGCCTAGTTCGTAAAGCTTCACTAAACTAACTGAGGAATTATCCTTTACTCGTCTTTCTTAAGTGGGAAGTCTGTTCGTCAGTTAGGCAGGTTTTTTCTCGCTTTCGCTATCCAAAATCGCTAATCTAAACTCAAATTGAATGGGTATTAGATAAAAACTTAGGAGATGGTTTAAATGACTTTTATGCCTCCTGATTACTTAGTTTTTTTACTCGCAGGTTTAGGAATCATTGGAATTGGCTTGAGGACGGGTGAGGAAGTGGTTCGGATTGCAGCGGCGATCGCTGGCTCAATTTTGCTGATTTGGGGATTTGCGCTCACACCGCTACCCTTTCAACTGCTAGTTGAAGCAATTTCGATTATGGCAGTATTTTCGGTTTGTGTGCGCTGTTTAAGGGTGTAGCTCCGTTCCGCTGCTTAACTTTGCAGCTTATCTTGCAACATAATTTAAGACTGGAGCGATATTATTGCTTCACGAGAGCGAAAGGGAATTAGCCTTTTGCGCTACAACAAAAACGGTGTGAGAGCAAACCCGACTCTACGCTGCTAGAAACGGTAAAACGCCATCTAGCTGGACGTGATAGAGTCATGTCAATCCTGGAATAGTCGCTATCTCAGAGCAAGTCTGGCAAGCCTTGTGGAACTAAAAACCAATAACGACCAGAGGTGCATCGGAGAACTTGCAACTTCCACTCATCAGAAGATCTACCATCGGGAGGAAGCCGCAAATGAAATTGGGTCTGCTCAAAGTTTTTACGTCGTTTCGTCCAACTGAGTCGTCTGACCTAGACAGCAAAGCAGCCAAGCTGTTGCCAAATCCTAACCATAGTTACTTGGGCGGGCAGGCAATCGTTACGCAAACCATTCAGCCTTTGAAGGCGGGACGGGTTCAGTTTCAGGGATCGTGGTGGCCAGCCTGGTGTGAGCAGAGAATTACGATCAATCCGGGAGAGGTGGTAGATGTTGCCGGAATTCATCGCAATATTACTCTGCTGGTTGAGCCAGCGCTGTTGCTGAGGGCATCCAGTTCTGGGTTGACTCGGATCAACCAGGCGGTAAGCCAGAAGGGATTGTGGAGTGGCGATCGCCGCCCCATCGAAGCGGCTAGCAAAATCTTGATCCCCGATACGCTGACGATTGGAATGCCGAGTCAGCAGGCAGGCGGAATTTCAGCCGAGACCTGGGATCGCTTCCTCCAGGCAAAGCCGATTAACGTCAACACGTTTAAAGCCTATTGTGAGGTGCTAGAGCTGGATTGGAAGGAAATCGTCGGTCGCAGTACGCCCCAACCTGCCAGTTCAGCGCTGATGACAACTTTGAATGCACCCATCAGCTTACCGGGGCAGCCCCCCATTCGACCAGAGCAGTCATTACCTGAAAGTAATTTGGTGTTTGTTGGACGAGCAGGGGCGATCGCCGACCTCGACAACCTGGTCAACTCTGGTGCGAAAGTCATCGTAATTCAGGGCAGCGGCGGCTTGGGTAAAACGACTCTGGCCCGTCAATACTTTAATCAGAAGAAATTTGGTCAAAGCTTAGAGTGCTGGATGGCAAAAGAAACCCGCAACCTTACCTCCGCTCAGAGCATCGTTCAGGAATGGCTGCGGCGTAACTTCAACGAAGAACCAGGACGCGAATTTGGCGTATCGCTAGAGCGGCTCAGACGCAAGTTAAAGACCCAAAAAGTCAGCATTCTAATTGACAACCTCGAACCTGCTCTAGATAAGAATGGAAAATTTGTTGAATCACATCGAGACTATGCTGAACTGCTGCGAGTTTTAGCTGACCCAGAAGTTAATTCAGTGACGTTGATTACCAGCCGCGAACCTGTGCATGAAGCTAGCGTTAACGTGCAGCCTTATATTCTGCCAGGTTTAGAAGAAGAGGCATGGGGGCAATTCTTTAGTCGCAATCAAATTAACGTCAATTTTCCAGTTCTAAAAGATATTCATATCGCCTATCGTGGTAATGCTAAGGCAATGACTATTTTAAGCAGCATCATCCAAATGGATTATGCAGGTGACCTGGAAGCTTATTGGAAAGAAAATAGCTCTGACCTGTTAGTTGAAGTTGAGCTTGAAAACTTAGTTGCCAGTCACTTTAGCCGTTTGCAGCAGCTTTATCCCGAAGCTTATCGATTGCTCTATCGGCTGGGCTGCTACCGCTATCAGAGAATTTCTAGAATGCCCATTGAGGCAGTTGCTTGCTTACTTTGGGATGTGCCACCAGAGCAACACAGGCGAGTGATTCGATTCCTGCGCGATCTGTTTTTAATTGAACTGATTGATGGGGAATATCGGCTACACCCAACTATTCAAGCAAAGGCGTTGGAAATTTTAAAGGCAAGCGGTGAATGGGAAATTGCCAATTTAGAAGCGGCAGAGTTTTGGACACACAGCGTCAAGGCAATTAATACTCCTGATGATGCATTTCGCGCTCTAGAAGCCTACTATCACTATCTGCAAACTGACAGAATCGAGCTAGCTGCCGATGTAATTCTCTATGCTAGAGATAACCGATGGGGCAAGAATGAACCGTTGGGCGTATCCTTCTACAGGTTGGGTTTACTGCAACAGATGGTTTCTACCATCACTCGGATTATCGATCGCGTTAAACCGGGCTATTCGCTCAGTAAACTGCACAATATCTTGGGCGATTTGTATTGGATATCGGGCGATATTCATCGGGCAATTCGCTATCACCAGGAGTCTCGCAGAGTGGCGATCGCCCTCAAAATCAAGGAGCTTGAAATCGTCTCTCTCTACAACATTGGTTTGTGCCAGATTGACCTGTGGGAAGTCGAAGAAGCCGCTAAATACTTTAAAGCTGTGATTTCCCTCGCAGAAAGAACTGACTTTCACAGATATGCAGTTACCGCTTCTGCTTGTCTGGCATTCCTAACCTCTTGCTCAGGAATGAATCAGCTTGCGATTGGCTTTGCAAAAAAAGTTTATACTGATTATTCATCAATTCGTTCAAGCCGAGGAAAAGGCTATAGTCTAATTTTCTTAGGTCAAACTCACAAGAATTTAGGAGAGCTTGAAAAGGCACACAAAATGTACAGTTTGGCAAAAACTTATGCAGAGGAAAGCCATTACACTCAGGTTAAAGCAAATGCACTGAAAGGGTTAGGAGAACTGTACTTAATTAAAGGTGACTTTAAGGGGGCGATCGCCCATCTTTTATCTGCCAAAAAGCTATTAATCGAAATTGAAGCAAAAGCCGACTTAGCCGAAGTTCACTATCAGCTTGGGCTGACCTGTCGAGCAATAGGTTCAGTTGCCGAAAGCGAAGCTAACTTCCGAGCAGCAATTCAGCTTTTCCGAAAAATTCCTGCCCCTAAGCAGGTTGAAAAAGTGCAGAGAGCCGCCAGACCTGCTGCGGCAAGCTAAGCTCGGACTTTATCCATTTGAGAAGAGGAAAGGTAGCAAAATCAGGAAAGCGTTATTGGATTTCTCCTGATGAACTTGCTACCGAAAGAATTTGTGCCTTTTATTCTAATGTTTGCGCCCCTGTTTTCCAAG
>Ga0224723_1000048_pt1 | contig 74026 bp, 63 predicted proteins | sample Balambano_FR2_Me_FD_161647 | JGI IMG/M metagenome (GOLD analysis project Ga0224723, IMG submission 161647) | Freshwater sediment microbial communities from Lake Towuti, South Sulawesi, Indonesia - Balambano_FR2_MetaG | ecosystem: Environmental > Aquatic > Freshwater > Lake > Sediment | place... | reverse complement strand
CTCCTAATCTCGCCAGAGGGCAATTCCGCCGAGTAGCCCCATGATGTTTTCTACAAGGGTGACGTTGGCGGGGAGGTTGAGGGTGACTTGTTTGGCTTCGCCGCCGCCGATGTAGAGTCGGTTGTAATTAAATAGACGCTCTAGGGTGGCGATCGCCTTCTCTAAGCGTCGGTTCCAGCGCTTTTTGCCAATGGCTTTCAGGGCTGCTCGTCCAAGCTGTTCCTCGTAGGTTTCGTCTTTGCGAAACGGGTGGTGTCCCATTTCTAGATTTGGCACTAGTTTTCCATCAACAAACAAGGCGGAGCCAAATCCTGTGCCGAGGGTAATTACCAATTCCACTCCTTCCCTGGAGATTGCCCCCAACCCCTGAATGTCAGCATCGTTTGCCACGCGGACGGGTTTGCCGAGTTTCTCAGTCAGAGTTGTTCCCAGGTTAAAGCCAATCCAGGAAGCGTCAAGGTTTGCCGCAGTGCCGATGATGCCCTGCCGCACCACACCCGGAAAGCCGACAGAAACCCGATCAAAAGTTTGGTCAGATGCGAGTTGGGCGATCGCCCCAACAATTTTTTCGGGTGTAGCGGGCTGAGGTGTGTCTACTCGCGATCGCTTAGTTTGAGGCTCACCTGCCTCGTCTACAACCAATGTTTTGACTCCGCTGCCACCAATATCAACGGCTAAAGTTTTCATTCCCCAAGTTTTATATGTTGCCGAGCTATTACATACAAGACTTACGCATTCCTCGGTAAAACAAGGGGCTTAAGCCCCTTGTTCGCGTGGCGATCGCCTAACTTGGCGTTCTATTTGCGTCAGTCCTGACATAGCAATCCTAGATCATTTACAAAACGCGCCGTTTGTAGAGAGCGCGAACTGTGAGAAGCGATCGCTAGAGGAATATAGCAGTCGAAGAGTTGATTAGGACACGTTGGACTTGCCAAAGCTACTTATAGCTGGGGTTTCGATTCATCCTTCATCCTTCATCCTTCATCCTTTTGCTATGTGATTCTCCGGTCTCTGCACTAGACTTTCAAATCACAAAGTAAGGCGCTTGAACCTCAGAGTATGAGGCTTGAACTTCAGAGTATGACGCTTGAACCTCAGAGCATTGGCACTTGAACCTCGGAGCATGGCACTCAGACTTTAGAGCATAGCGCTTGAACCTCAGAGCATAGCGCTTGAACTTCGGAGTATGGCGCTTGAACTTCGGAGTATGGCGCTTGAACCTCAGAGCATAGCGCTTGAACCTCGAAGCATGGCACTCAGACTTTAGAGCATAGCGCTTGAACCTCAGAGCATAGCGCTTGAACTACAAAGAATTAATTTTGACGACTTTTTCAAGAATCCCTGGTTCCCTGGTTCCTAACCTTTGGCAATGCGGTTAAAGAAGCTTCGGCTTCCCTGCACAAATGAAACAAGTTCCGCTTGCTGCAAGCTAATCACTGAGACGATTTATCTCGCTCTCGTTGAAAGCGATAAAAGACGTATCCATCTCGGAATGGGTAGTCTTCTGAGACGTGCTGAATGATTCCCTGATCGAGCAGAATTTGTCCTAAATGGATGGCTTCTTCACGGGTGCAGTTTTGGGTTTGCACTAGCCACGCCACCGCTTCTGAGCCAATAAAGCAGGTGGGATAGAGGTTGTGGCGATACCAGCGATCGCTCACCTCAACGCCTGAGGCCCCCTGCATCGCCGTGGCGATCGCCTGGATTTTTTCATCGGTCAGCAGTTCCGCTGGGGCGACAGTGGGCGATCGCCCAATTGCCTCAGCACTGTCAGTTGAACTGCCAATCAGCGATCGCGGGTAAGGCTCGGTATCGCCATTAGAAAACTTTTGAGGATTTCCATCATGGATGCCTGGAGGCTGTCGCCAGGATGCCATAAATTCTTCGAGGTGGGGCGATCGCAAATGCAAGTCACGCTGAGGAAAGGGAATGGTGATGCCGTGTCGCCGCAGGCTAGCCTCAATCCGATAGTAGAGGTCACTCTTGACGCGAAACTGCTTCTTGGGTTCGCCCGTCCAGACCATCAGTTCAAAGTTCAGCGCACTGTCTCCAAATCCCTGAAACCAAACCTGGGGGGCGGGTCTGATTAGAACATCGGGATGGCTGCGGGCAGCCTCTAGCAACGCGGTCTGCACTCGGTCGGTATCAGAATCGTAGGCAATGCCAACGGGAATGCGAATACGCGAAACCGGATCGCCGTGACTCCAGTTAACCACCTCGGTTTCTAGAAAGCGGGAATTTGGCACGATGATTGTCACCTGATCGAGCGTGCGAATTTCGGTGCTGCGGGCCCCGATGCGCTCGACGGTGCCCATTAGCTCTGCGACTTTGACAAAATCTCCTTTCTGAATCGGACGCTCCAGGGTGATAATCAAGCCGCTAATAAAGTTGTTAGTGATATTTTGAATGCCGAAGCCAATCCCCACGCCCAAGACACTGGCGATAATGGTAAGAGAGCTAACGTCTAAACCCCAGATTTGCAGCAGGACGATTAGCCCCAAGAAGGCCAGCGTGTACTGAGTCAGGATGGTGATGACTTCTTGAACCCGCAGTTCTGCACCCGTTCTGCTTAAGACATAAATTCTAAACAGACGGGTGACGGCGCTGACCGCAAACCACAGCCCGACGGTGAAAGCGAGCAACAGCAATAACTGTAGCGCTGAGTAATTGCTCTCTCCTACATCAATGATGGGGGTGTTGAGGAAGTTAAACAGCGCATAGCGCAGGCTTCTAACTCCGGGAAACAGGTCGGTGACATAAAAGGCAACAGCCGCCCAGAGTCCGGTTTGAATGCCCAACAGGGCAAGCTGCAAAAACAGCCGAGCAGTTTGTTCTTTGGGATGAAATAGTGCGGCGGGGTTGCCTAACCAGTCGCTCAAGTGGCGTGACACCCACTTACCCAGGAACCACAACCCCAGATGGACGACGATCGCTACCACCCCTACAGCCGCACTAAATATCACCGCCTGCCGGACATAAGTGGGCGATCGCTCCAGTTGCCCCTGCCGCAAAGCTGCTTCGATGTCGCTGCGCCAGAGAGCCGCCTGATTGGGAGGACTCGTGCCCGTCGTCACATCTCCCTCGTTAACGGTGAGCAGGTTGCGATCAGTGACTTCACTCCGAATGATGGTCAGCTTGCCATCGCGCACCACCTGAATGTCAGCGGGGGTAGGCGATCGCACTTCTTGCTGAAGCGCTTCATTAATGATTTCAGCCCGCTCCACGGCTGTAAGATTTCCTGATCTGCCAATCTGAAATAGCTCAACCCCATCAACCACCACAGGCGCTTTAACGGTTTGAGTGGCTAACGGCACCTGAGCTATGCCCGGAAAACTTAAGCTCAACAGCAGGGTAAGCGTTCCCAGCACCAACCACAGCCAACGACGGTTGCGGTGAAGGAATGGGGGGACTAAGGGAAGTAGTGGCATAAAAAGGGGGATGAAGACAGAGGAGCATTATTTTAGTCAGGGGTCATTGGTGATGGTCATCAAACAAACGGCCTTGCTGCTCTGCTTCAGGGACGCGGGGACGCAATTGTTCCAACACGGTAGTTGCCACAAACCAAACGCCCAACCCCATGAGCAGCAAAACGCCCAGCCCGACCAGCCACATCAGCAGCGTATTTTTCTGCAACGGGTTTCCCTGGGCGTAGTGAGTGTGTTCTCGCACGTTCAGTTCCGTTGAGTTGCTGTCGTCAAACTGGGTCAGGGTCGCAATGATTTTGTAGGGACCGATTCGCAAGGTGTCTTTGCTAGACAAGGGCTGACTTCCTTTCTCAATCAGGCGACCATTGAGGTAGGTGCCGTTGGCGCTGCGGTCAGTGATGTAAAGTTGGCGATCGGCAAGGGTAATCAGGGCATGGAAGCGTGAAACCTGCTTGTGAGGTAGCTCCAGCCGCGAAACGGCCTTTTCACCCAGGCGTTCGGGCATTTGGTGGGTTTCTCGCCCCAGTGCGATCGGCGGAACTAAGACGGGCTGCTGTAGCTCACCTGTCACTGGGTCTTCCCACGTCAGCTGCACGTAAAGGGATGCGTCATCAGACATAGCAAGGTTTCCAGCGATTATTTGCAAATTGGACTCACTTCTGAAAGTAACCTAAACTTAAGGCGAAACTCAGTCTAATATTCTGCGTCTTAGGTGAGAAAGGGATGCCTCAACGGGTGCCTGTCTCTGAACTGCACCCGAAATTCTCCGGATTTGACCCAAATGATCGGCTAAATTTGAGCGAAGGCTGCGATCGCCCTGCTATTTCCAATTCAGCAAGTGAATATTCTACGGCTGTTTCAACCCATCGATCCCGACCGACCTCTGGGAGGACGCTACAAAGTCATTAGCCAGCTTGGTGCGGGTGGCTTTGGTCAAACCTTCCTGGCAGAAGATCTGCATTTGCCCGGAAATCCTCGTTGCGTAGTCAAGCAACTTCAGCCCCAAGTTAAAGACCCCACCAGTCTACAAATCGCCAGACGGCTATTTGATACCGAAGCCCAGGCGCTTTATAAACTAGGGAACCACGACCAGATTCCTCGACTGCTGGCCCACTTTGAGCAAGACCAGGAATTTTATCTGGCGCAGGAGCTAATTGAGGGAGAGCCGCTGAGTGAAGAGATGACCGGGCAGCCCTGGCGTGAGAGTCAGGTAATCGCACTGCTGCGAGATACGCTGACGGCACTTGCCTTTGTGCATCAGCAGAACGTGATTCACCGCGACATCAAGCCGTCCAACCTGATTCGGCGCAAGTCCGACAGCAAGATTGTGCTGATTGACTTTGGAGCCGTAAAGCAGGCTAGTACGGTGCTGGTGAATCCGGAGACAGGCCCCACCCAAACTATCTCGATTGGTACTCACGGCTATATGCCCAACGAGCAGTTGGGCGGAAACCCTCGCTTTTGCAGTGACGTTTATGCGCTGGGCAAGCTGGCAATCCAGGCGTTGACCGGGGTGCCGCCAAAGCTGCTGCATGAAGACCCGCATACCTGCGAAATTTTGTGGCGCGATCGCGCTCCCTACGTCAGCCCAGACCTGGCAGACATCATCGACAAAATGGTGCGCTATGACTTTCGCGCCCGCTATCCAACGGCGATGCAAGCACTGGCTGATGTAGAGCAATTGCCTATTCTTACGGACGAATCGATTGTGCCGCTAGTTCAGCAGGTGAGCGCCGAAGCTCCCATAGGAACGCAGTCATCTCAAGAGGCAGAAATTCCTACTGCGACGGCTCCTACCCTGGCTGCGGCTGAACTGCTGGACAAACCTGCTGAGCCAACCGAATCGCTATTGCCCCGTGCCGCTTCTCATCCGGCTCCATCTCCTGCTCCCTTGCCCGCAGTGGCGCTGGCTACTCCCAGGTCCTTCCAGCGGTCAGGCATTCCTTCAACGGCGATTCAGTCTATTCTGACGCGGATTCAGATGCTCAGACCGCTCCCCGTCTTGGCTGGAGCGGGAGCCGTCATTTTAATTTTCCTGGTTGGCAGAACTTTTACAGCCCCTAGTGCTGAGCAGGCAGTTTCCAACGGCCCCGTTCCCAGCGCTGCGGCTGAAAGTCCAGCTGGTCCTGCTGACCCACAGGCGCAAGTGACTGCTCTGCTCACTGAGGGCGATCGCCTGCGACAGGCAAACCAATATCAGCCTGCTCTGGATCAGTATGATCAGGCGATCGCCCTCAACCCCGACAATGCCGAAGCTCACTGGGGCCGCTGCTACAGCCTGGTTTATATGCAGCAGGTCGATTCGGGCATTACGGCTTGCGATCAGGCCCTCGCAATTCAACCCGAATACCCAGAGGCGCTGTGGCTTAAGGGATATGCTCTAGATCAAAAGCAACAACACGCAGAATCTTTGAAGCTGTATGAACAGGCGATCGCCCTCAAGCCCGACTTTGCCCAAGCCTGGAGCAACAAAGGAACCGCGCTGCTGCTGCTAGAACGTCCTCAGGATGCGATTGATGCCTTCGATCGGGCTACTCAGCTCGACCCCAACCTGGCAGAAGCCTGGAACAACCGGGGAGCCGCCCTTTGGAGCCTGCGCCGCTTCAACGAAGCAGTTGATTCTATCGATCGGGCAATTGAGATCAGACCCGATTACCAGGATGCACTGAGTCTGCGAGAGCAGATGCGGCAGCAATTGGGAAGGTAGGGGGTAAGAGATGAGGGAGTTCTCAGCCCATGTCAAGCAAGCAAACCTTAACCTAAGCTCAATCTTCAAATTACCTCGTCTTTAGTTGAGCAGCCTAATGTGATGTAGAGGACATAGGCTAGCAACTCACGATGCTTCATTCTTTTGCTCTAGAGGCTTCTCCACAGCCCGATCTGCGTCAGCTTTTAGAAGACCTTTATCAAGGAAGAAGTTTGCACCCCTACTGTAGTGGACAGGCAATACCCATGCTGCCTCACGAGATTTGGGTCGTATGCCGAGGGGTGGTGCAGCTTGGAACGCTCTATGACACCGGGGATGAAGCTTTGCTGGGGTTAGCTTGTCCTTCTATGCCGTTTGGCTTATCGCTGGCTCTGATTCGTCCTTATCAGGCAGTTGCGCTATCTGACGTTGATCTGATGCGCCTGACACTGAACGAGATTGAGCAGTCACCCATGCTAGCGCAGGGAATTTTTCGTCATGTGACTCGTCGCCTGCGTCAAACGGAAGCGATTTTGGCAATGGTAGGCTATCGCCGTGTCGAAGATCGGCTACGTCATTTGCTGTTGTTGCTAAAGCAAGAAGTGGGTCAACCTGCGGCAGGAGGGACTCGACTGACGGTGAGGCTAACGCACCAGCAGCTTGCAAACACAATTGGCACTACTCGCGTCACCGTTACTCGTCTGCTAAGCCAGCTAAGAGAAGAAGGCTGGTTAACGATTGACAGACATCGACACATTATTCTTTTGCCTCATGCGACGGTGTAGGAGTCAAGATTAACAACAAAAACAGGGAACATCACAGTCAACGATCGTAGCTGTTACAGGCGAGCAAGCTCTCTGGGCGCTGAAGTGCTTGACGGTTCGGTAGGCAGTTCAGATTGAACGGGCTGTAGGATGATTGCCTCGTAGGGCACTACGCCGGACGATTCGCTTTGAATGCAGTAGGCAGCCTGCCGGGATAGGTCAAGCGATCGCCCCTCAACGTAGGGACCGCGATCGTTAATCCGAACGATGACCGACTTGCCGTTTCGCAAATTGGTCACTTTGATGTAGGTGTTGAACGGCAGCGTGCGATGGGCAGCAGTCAGATCATTTTGATTAAACACTTCACCCGTTGCCGTGATTCGCCCGTGAAAATAGGGACCATACCAGGATGCAAGCCCTCCAAAAGTATGCTCCGTTTCAGCTAGCCCTGTTAGGTAGGTGTGGGTTTCTGCAACTGAGAGCGTTTGCCCTCCCAGGGCGGTGCGGAGGTTATTGACCCAGGCGATCGCCAGTTGCTTGCTGTCGTGGTTGATATCTTCCGCTAGCTGCTCATTCACGACAAACAGCACCTCTCCTTCTGCTTTGGCTCCGGGTTTGCTGTCTATCAGCGCAGGGCGCACCGCAGATGCGGTCAGGTCGCGGTCTTGCAAGGCTTGCCTGATCTGGTTAGCAATTTGGCTGGCGTGGGTCTGACTGGGAACTTCGGCGACCAGGTGCCCCTTAACTCGAATCTGAAATACGGTCTCGCTAGCCGATTGGCTCAACGCTGGGCCAGCTTGAAACACATCGCATTGACTCGCACTTGCCGATTCAAACTCTAAACCCGCATTGTTAGCAGCGGTATAGCGACCCGCCCGCACCACAGTGACCGAAGGAATACCCGCCCACAGGTTTTGACGAACGACCTGGGGTAGATTGGGTAGACTGTTCAGCACTTGCAGAATTTTATGGGAATCGCTATTTGCCCTGTTCTGCTTAGTGCTATTCTGCATAGCGACACGGGAAGCCGTTCGAGAACCTTTGACGATTGCCTGATTTGAGCTTTGATTTCGGAGAGGGGCGATCGCCGATTGACGGACTCCTCCAGGGCGAACCAGGGAATATCCCACTACATTCCACCAGGGGCGAGTGGTAGTGAGTGACGGAAGGGTTCGATTAGCGATTTGATTAACCGAAGAATGTGAGATAGAACTGCTTACTACAGCCAGAGCTTTGTCAGAAAGCACCCTGAACATCTCGTCCGGGACTTTGAAAAAGCTATGGGGCGAGAAGAAACTGCCGATGTAGGAAGCAATCCAAAGAAATCCAAGAAAGTTCATGAATCAAGAATGTTACGGTAGATTGCGCTAAATTTGGCACAGTATTCGATTATACGGTTTTAATGGCAAGACAAATCCTCCTCAGGAAGAATTGACGATCCCCGTCATTTTTTCCGAAGGCGACGGATTACTCTTAATTTGAAGTGGATATCCGCTGATTTTGACTGATTTACTCACCCACAAAAGCTGGGACTCAAACTTAAGGCAGCGCTTGCAAACACACCTGCATCAACTGGCTCGCGATCGCCATCCTTACCTGGCTAGCGCGGGACATTTTTTTGTGCAGCAATATATCCGTCAGCAGCTTGCTCAGTGGGGAACGGTAGAAAATTTCGAGTTTGAGTTTCAGCAAAAATGTCATCAAAATTTAATTTTGAATTTGCCGGGACAGTCTTCCGCAACGGCAAGGGCACCGATTCTAATTGGCGCACATTTTGATGCTGTTCCTGGCTCTCCTGGGGCAGACGATAACGCAACTGGCGTAGCGGTTTTGCTAGAACTAGCGCGTTCATTTGCAGCTAGACCCGCTCCTTGTCCGATTCGTCTGGTCGCGTTTGACCTGGAAGAAATGGGGCTAATTGGCAGCGATCGCTATGCTGCCTACTTACACCAGCAGAACCAACCCCTACGGTTAATGCTGTCGTTGGAGATGTTGGGTTACTGCGATCGTACCCCCAACTCCCAGCGCTACCCCGCCGGACTTAAGCGACTCTACCCGAATCGGGGGGATTTTATCGGACTGATTGGCAACCTCAAGACCATTCCCGATTTGATTCGCCTCAGCCGCAACATTCGTCAGGTTGGCGTACCGTGTGAATGGCTACCCGCTGGGAACCGAGGACTGGTCTTACCTGACACCCGCCGCAGCGACCATGCCCCCTTTTGGGATCGGGGCTACCGGGCGCTGATGGTAACTGACACCGCAGATTTGCGAAACCCGCACTATCACAAGGAGAGCGATCGCCTCGAAACCCTTGATCTAGACTTTCTCACAGGGGTCTGCCATGCGCTTGACTATGGCATCCGCTATCTATAAGTCATTCACCAATCGGCTGGTAAATCAACTGCTGTAGGTTGGGTGAAACAGCATGAAACCCGCGCTCGCCCAGATAATATTGCAGGTTAATTAATTCACGCTTCTAAAGAAAGATAATCTGATCAAAATCAATATCCCTGCATAACCGACCTATATTAATGAAGCTGAGGGCTTACAGTCATGCCCCTCCTTCTCATTCACCTGCCAAAAAAACAGTCAGGTTTAATCCCTCTACAGCCCTATGGAGTTGGTATGTCCTACGTTAACGGCACCATGATGCAGTTCTTCCATTGGTACATTCCACCCGATGGAAACTTGTGGAACGAACTCAAACACAATGCAGCAGAGCTAGCTAAGGCAGGTTTCACTGCTCTCTGGTTGCCCCCCTCCTACAAAGGCAGCGGTGGCAGCTATGACGTGGGCTACAGCGTTTATGACCTGTTTGACCTGGGTGAATTTGACCAAAAAGGCTCTGTTCGCACCAAATACGGCACTCGTGACGAATACCTCGCAGCCGTTAAAGCAGCCCAAGCCGCAGGCATCGAAATCTATGCTGATGGCGTGTTTAACCACAAAAATGGCGGTGATGAAATCGAAGAGGTTGAGGCTGTTCCCGTAGCCTTTGATAACCGCAATCATGAAATTGGTGGATCGCAGCACATCAAAATCTGGACACACTTTAAATTTCCGGGACGGGGCGATAAATACTCTGGACTCAAGTGGCACTGGTGGCACTTTGACTCGGTAAACCACAACGCAGACCGACCTGGCGATAGTACAATCTACCGATTTAAGAACAAGCAGTTTGAAACTGGAGTGGACCCCCGACTGGGTAACTATGACTTCTTAATGGCCTGTGACCTGGATATGGGAGTCGATGAAGTTCGGGGTGAACTGAAATACTGGGGCGAGTGGTTTCTTGACACGACAGGGATTGCTGGCTTTCGCCTTGATGCCGTGAAGCACGTTCGCGTCTGGTTTTTCAACGAGTGGCTAGATCATCTGCGACAGCATACCGGACGCGATCTGTTTGCAGTAGGTGAATATTGGGCAAACGATGCAGAAGCGCTGCATTGGTTTATTAAAGAAACGGGCGGGCGAATGTCGCTGTTTGATGTGCCGCTGCACTACAACTTCCACCAGGCCAGCAAGGGCGGTGGCAGTTATGATATGCGGCGTATTTTGGACGGCACGCTGGTGCAGCAACAGCCTGCCCTAGCAGTTACTTTTGTTGAAAATCATGATTCTCAACCGCTCCAGGCGCTTGAATCAGTAGTTGAAGGCTGGTTTAAGCCCCTTGCCTACGCCCTGATCCTGCTGCGGTGTGAAGGGTATCCCTGTGTGTTTTATGCTGATTACTACGGCGCACATTATACCGATAGAGGTTACGAGATTTGGCTAGACAAGCACGGCTGGCTAATCGACAAATTTCTCTATGCCCGTCAGCATTTTGCCTATGGTGAGCAATACGACTATTTTGACCATCCTGACATAATCGGCTGGACTCGTCTGGGCGACGAAGCTCACCCCAAAGCAATGGCTGTCTTAATGAGTGACGCTGCGGGCGGCAGCAAATGGATGGAGGTCGGCAAACCCAATACAACCTTCTATGACCTGACTGAACACATCGATAAACCGATCCAAACCAACGAACACGGCTGGGCAGAGTTTTGCTGTAATGGCGGGTCTGTCTCTGTTTGGGTGGAAAAGTGAGGAGGGTGGTCATGGGCGCATGACCGAGTTTCTAAAAATGTAACCAATTTAACTCCTGCTCTGGGGAAATGTCACATTAGGAGGATAAGAGTTTAAGCGTTGAGCCAAGTCTGGTTTAGCGCCATCCCAGTGAGGAGAATGATTATGAAATTTGCGCCTTTGTCATGGCTACACCAGGTTCGTTACGTTTTGCCTGTGGCGATCGCCACTACCCTATTCAGCTTGCCGATGGTTTCGCCTACTCTAGCTCAAGAGCAGCTAGCCAGAATGGTAACGGTAACGGGACGCGGGGTTGAAAGTATTCCAACCACGATTAGTCAGGTGCGTTTGGGGGTTGAGGTGCAGGGTAGAACGGCTGAGGAGGTGCAGCAGGAAGCAGCCCGACGCACGAATGCAGTTGTAGACTTGTTGCGATCACGCAACGTAGATCAACTGACTACAACCGGAATTTACCTTAGCCCTCAGTACGATTACGAGAATGGCTCCCAGGAGTTAGTTGGCTATACGGCTTCCAATACCGTCAGTTTTGAGATTCCAACTGAGCAAGCGGGAGGCATTCTAGATGCCTCTGTTAGTGCAGGTGCGTCTAGAATTAATGGCATTAGCTTTACGGCAGACGAAGAGGCGATCGCCACTGCCCAAAACCAGGCGCTTCGAGAGGCAACCCAGGAAGCTCAAGAGCAAGCTGATGTTGTGCTAGCCGCATTGGGATTATCCCGTGATGAAGTAGTGAATATTCAAATTAACGGCGCAATGCCCCCAATGCCTCCGATTCCACTGGCTAGGGGTGCGGTGGAGCAACTGGCTTTATCTGACGCGCCAACCCCTGTTGTCGGTGGTGAACAGCAAATCGAAGCGTCTGTAACACTTCAGATTAGTTACTAGGGAAAGTGCAGGGTAGAAAAAGGCTTACACCAATTCCCAGAAATAAAGCAAAAGATTGAACAAGGGCGAACGACCGTTCGCCTCTACCTTTGACTTACAGCAATTTTCACTTGGATAAACCACAAATCTTGGTAAGGGCGGTTCGCGAACCGCCCCTAGCGTTGTGGCTTACCCATCTGAAAATGGCTATAATTCCAGCTTCCGTCAGGAACATTCGGTTCAAGCCCCTTGTTCCGTTGATACTAAGGGGCACGGACAAGTTGTAATTGTCCGCGCCCCTTGCTGTTGCTCCTTGAACACTAACAAGCTCCAGTGAGCCAAAAAAAAAGCTTAAGAGTCCCCCGCAACGCCGTCTTACCTCAGTTTTTGACCTGGAAAAATCCAGGTGGGAAGCATGGCTTCAGTTTTAAGTTTCCGGGTACAAGCCCGGTATACTGCCACTGAAACATCTAGTTTCCCTTGTAAACAAGGCATAGATCATAAAACGTTATTGGCAGTCACCAACGCCGCAGCAGAACTACGCTCATTTTAACGATCTTTGTGGGGGCGATCGCAAGGGCGGTGAACCGTAGATCGATAAATCTTGACTTGAGCCGTAGAAAAAAGGGAGGAGAGAGGAGGTTCTCTGGCAGAGGGGCGATCGCTATTACAGCAAAGGTTTGGCTTGCAGATGAGCGGACAGATCAAGGAGAGATAACCGCTGATAGGCCTGGTCAATCGCTCGTTTTCCTCGAAGAAATCCGGTGTTGGCTCCTGGGCAAAGGAAGCTGAGCGTTTCCGGCGTGAACTGGTCAATGATTCGCTGGACGTTCTGGATTTGTCTGGGCCAATGGAAAGTCTTGGCAATTCTCAGGGGAGTAGGATCGCCGTGCTGGTTAGGCAGCAGATGGCGACCTGTAAAAAGAATTCCGCTGTGGCGATCGCAATACAGGCAAGCAGAGCCAGGAGAATGTCCCGATGTCCAAATGGCACGGCACTGCTGATTAATCTGAAAATCTTGCTGAAACCGAGTTAGCTCAACTCCTGGCAGCAAATAAGCTTCCTGTTCTTGAATCAGCACCTCACAGCCAAACCGTTGTTGAATCTCGCGCACCCTGCCGATGCCGCCTCGATGAGTCAGAAAAAGCCAGCGAATGCCACCCTGCTCCTGCAAAAAGGTCTGATTAGTCAACTCCCAGGCAGGACAGTCAACCAAAATATTCTCAGAAATATCCTCAGAAATATTCTCAGACTGACCTCCAGATTGGCGAATTAAGTAGGCTGTTCCCCCCATCGTGTCGCGGTTAGGCGGAAACGCAAACACATCTTCAAAGACCTCACGCGGTTGTTTAGCAGTAATCTGATCTTTCAAAATCGGTTTGACAGTAATTAGCTAAATCGATTGTAGAATGATCGCTCTAACAGGGTTAATCTAAATAGTATCCTGCTTAAATTCTGAAATCATGAAGCTCCTGGCTGGTTTCGCCAGGCTTTGTAGAGCAGGTTCTGTTCCGGGCAGGTTAGTTCGCAATCCTTAGAACCCATTGCCGTGAGGATTGGTTGAAAGCGGTATGCTGGAGATCTACCAGTGATCAGTCAGTGATCGATTGAGTTGAAGAAATTGAGACCCGCAGCATGATTTTCTGGTTGCTCCTCTTGGGAATATTCACGTATTTCATCGTCCAACGGACCGTGGCTAGCATTACCCGAACTCCGATTTGGGTATTGTGGCTGGTGATGATGACCCCTGCTTTTATCTGGACGGGCTGGATTTGGGTAAATGGAGAAAATGAGCCAATGCCAGCAATCCTGCTGCTTGGGCCGTTTATTCTCTGTCCGCTGCTCTACTGGTTTTTAATCCAATGGGGACGCTCATCAAAACCCAGTGCTGAGGCTCAGACCCAGGGGCAGGGGCGGGGGCAGCAAGCGATCGCCCCACCTATTGTGGATAAGCGTCCTACCCTGCGACCCATTGATAAGGAAGAAGAAGCCACCCTACAAAACTGTTTTCCTTGGTCAATCTACTATCTGCAAAACGTTGAATACCGTCCCCAGGCTTTGATCTGTCGGGGGCAACTGCGAACTTCACCCGAAGTAGCTTACAAAACGATTCGGGAGAATGTAGAAAAGCACTTTGGCGATCGCTTCCTAATCGTGTTTCAAGAAGGCATGAACGGCAAACCCTTCTTTGCCCTGGTGCCCAACCCTCAAGCTCAAGCGGCGACAAAAGCAATCACCTCTTCCCTAACCCGCCCAGGTTTAGCCCTGACTCTGCTACTCGCTACAATCTTCACCACGACGCTGGCAGGGGTTTCCTTTTCAGGCGCGGCTACCGAAGACGTAGAAATTACTGGCGCTTTGCTGCTGAGCGGTCTGCCCTACGCTCTGGCGCTGATGGCTATTCTGGGAACCCACGAACTAGCTCACTACCTGACAGCCCGTTTCTATCGAATTCGAGCCACTTTGCCCTACTTCATTCCGGTTCCACCAGCAGGTTTCTTTCCCTTTGGGACTTTTGGTGCATTCATTCAAATGCGTTCTCCTGTTCCCAATAGAAAAGCCCTGTTCGACGTAGGAATTGCCGGGCCAATGGCAGGCTTTGTGGTTACAGTACCGTTGTTGTTGTGGGGGTTAGCACACTCTACCCCTGTTAGCCTGACAGAGGAATCTGGCATCTTGAACGTCACCTCTTTTCAACCTAGCTTGCTGTTGCTAGCTTTGTTGAGTAAGCTAGCTTTGGGTAGCGGGTTAACTGAAACAACAGCTCTTAGTTTGCACCCCGTTGCAGTAGCAGGTTGTTTGGGATTGCTGGTAACAGCCCTAAATCTCGTACCTGTGGGTCAGCTTGATGGGGGGCATATTGTCCACGCTATGTTTGGACAGCGAGTGGGTGCAGTGATTGGTCAGGTTGCACGACTACTGGTTTTGGCTCTATCGTTTGTTCAGCAAGAATTTTTCCTCTGGGCAATCTTACTGTTTTTCATTCCTGTGGTAGACGAACCTGCCCTGAATGATGTCAGTGAATTGGATAATCAACGTGACTGGTGGGGATTGATTGCGTTGGGGTTACTGGTCAGCATTATTTTGCCAGTTCCCCAATCTGTCAGCCAAGTTTTGTTTTAGACTCTCTAGCATGGGCTGCATGAGGAGTTGGTGGAAATGTCGCAAGATGTTAGACAGTGGTTGTTAGAGATCAAGGCACTTCAGCAAAAGCTGGCTGAGGTCAATCAAGAACGTGATCAAGCATATGCAAGCGCTGCAAATTGGCGCAAGCTTTATGAAACAGAAGCGCAGCAACGGCGCACCGAGGCGCGTCTAGCACAACAGCAAATTGAGATGCTAAAAGCTGAACTGCAACAGCTTCAGCAGTTGCCGCAACCTTTTACAAGCGATGAGATGACTCAGTCCGCAATTCAGGCACACTTGGAGCAACTGCAAAACCCCTCGGAGATTAGGGAGAATCTGGTTAGAGCGCTGATGGAGTGCGATCGCCTTACCCAGTCACTTAAAGCAGAACAGGCAGACCATGCCCAAACTCGGCGCAGCCTCACCACCGCTCTGGGAGACACGGTAAACCTGTTGGCAAAAGAAAGAGCGACTCGCGACCAGACCAAATCTGGAACGCCACTCACTAACGGCTCAGCAGTGTAGTGCTAATCATTTTCACTTTCATAGCCATTAGCGCTGATTAGTTGAAACTGATGTGATTTTTGTGTAAATGCGGGCAGACTGCCCGCATTTACACAAAAGTTTGAACACACTCGATTAGTTAAGCTGCGGCAAGAGGAAGCTTTGTTTCGTCTCTGACCGGAAACGGCAAAGTCGATGATGAATCTCCAGGCAGGTGTAGCATTGACGGCGATCGCCATGCATTCCTCAAACGACTGGAGCATCCACGTATGACGCAAAGAAACGAGACAAAAATTCTCCTTCTGGCTCTGGCAATTACAACGGCTTTAGTAGTGATTGGTCTATCTAGTTTTTGCAGTTTTGGTGGTAGCCTTGCAATTTTTTGTCCGGCTCCTGATTCTGTCCCCTTACCCGCTCAAACTTCTACTGACCAGGCTCCTGCTGAGCAAACCTCTTTTGCCCAAACCTCTGCCCAATCGTTTGCCGAAGTCGAAAATGTTCCCGACGGACTGTTCAGCTATGGCGGCAGCACGGTTTGGGCACCCATTCGCAAGGATGTAGATTCCGCAATTCAGACCGTTTTTCCACAATTCCAACTGCGTTATAAAGACCCCGACGGAGAGGCACCCAGTTCTCCTGGTGGGATTGCCATGCTGCTCAGAAACGAAATTGACTTTGCCCAATCTTCCCGTGCCGTCACAATGGAGGAATTAGAAGAAGCAGAGCGGCGAGGAGTTAGCCTGAAGGAAGTGCCAGTGGCAATTGACGGCCCAGCCGTAATTGTAAATCCTAGTTTAAATATTCCTGGGCTAACGGTTCAGCAGTTCGAGGCAATTTTTGCAGGCGAAATTACTAACTGGCAGGAGGTCGGCGGTCCGAATTTGACAATTCAGCCTTATGGCAAGGAAACCAGGGACAGCGGCGACCATTTCAGGCTGATTGGAACGACAACTGAAGCAGTGCAGGCGATCGCCAACGATCCATCAGGTATATTTTGGTCTTCTGCTTCTCTAATCGTTCCACAGTGCGGCGTAAAACCGCTGCCCATCGGCAACACGCCAGATAGCCTGATTACTCCCTATCAAGGGGTGTTGGTTCCTGCGTCGGAATGTCCAACAAAGCGAAACCAGGTCAACACAGAGGTCTTTCGCAGTGGAGAATACCCGCTCAGTCGGCGGCTACTGGTAATCTTCAAACAAAGTGGCGATCGAGATCAGCAAGCAGGCGAAGCTTACGCCAAGATGCTGCTTACCGCTCAAGGGCAAGATTTAATTGCTAAAGCAGGATTTGTTAGCCTGCAATGACGCTTATCGCTGTAGCCATAAAAGGGGTGGGGGAGAGGAAACTCTCCTCATTCCTTTTTTGACTGGCACTTCTTACTCAAGTTTGGACTAAATAGCATCTCGTGTTGGCTCTAAAGATGAGGTGAGAAACAGGTTCAATCGCTATCAGCGGTTGAACACACTCCAAGTCTGGGGGGCATTGAGCTTCATCTTGTGCCCATGTTTCGCTGGTGCCCCCCGTCCCCCATACTTGCCAGGTTTGCCATACACACAGCGGTTGGAAGCAAGTCGCAGCAGTAGGTCTGCCTCAACCCGACTATCTGATTAACAAAGCTAGCATTGCCATAGCCTCGGTTATAAACGGCTAAGGGACTTACACTCATCTGGCGGGTCACTTGTTCGAGTTGAACCGAGCTTTGCTCATAGGGGTTTCAAAGCTAGTAATGCGCTCATGGCACACAGGCAGTGCCCAACTCCCTCCTGCTTAAGCTACTGTAGCTATGTCCCAGCGTGATACCACGACCCACTGCGGCTGAATGGAATAGTGCTTTTATAGATTGTGTATAGACTTGGATAATTGCTTTACGTCTGCTCCTAGCCATTGTTAAAGTATGGCTGTGCAGTTTTTGAATTTACAGAAGGTAATTCGACTCTCGCCACTTTGAGAAATGAACACATTTGCTTGGCTTAGAAAAGGCAATTATGGTAGAGCGCAGAACTTTTGAAACTGCCCTATGAAGAAGCTCGTCACAATGCATCGTGAACGGTCACTCACTACAACACGGGAATTGTGGTTAAGGAGTCGGGCATGAAGAAAATTGTCATGATGTACCGCGATCAACTACTTCCCTACTCTGAAACTTTCATTCCAACTCAAGTAGAAAGTCTTCAATCATATACAGGTTTTTATGTTGGCACTTCGCGTACGCCAGAAGGGAACTCTTTGATCCCTCAATCTCGTAGCAGCGCTCTCAGTGATGTCGTGTCAAAGCCAGAGATTTGGAAGATGGCTTTTAAGCTGGCTCACACTGTTCATCCGGGGTGGTTTAAGATTTTGCAAGAGCTGTCCCCCAGTATTGTTCATGCTCACTTTGGCTTGGACGGAATTTGGGGAATGATACTGGCACAAAAGCTTAATATTCCTCTAGTAGTTACGTTCAGAGGCAGTGACATCACAGGAATGGAATCTAGTCGTCCTGAGAACGAGAGATTAAAACTCAATGACTTTATCTGGAGACGAGGTCAATTTTTCAGAGACCTCTATTTAAAGAGGCGCGATCGCTTATTTTCAACTGCTCACTATTGTTTTGCAGTCTCTGACTTTCTTCGCTCTAAACTAGTTGAAAAAGGTTGTCCACCCGAAAAAGCTATAGTCCTATATACGGGTGTGAACCTGGAAAAATTTACGCCTGATCTTCATATTTCGGTGGAACCAGTTGTCCTATTTGTAGGGCGTTTGGTTGAGAAGAAGGGCTGTGAGTACCTGATCCGAGCAATGGCTAAAGTCCAACTAGAATTACCTGAAGCTGAACTAGTTGTGATTGGAGATGGTCCCCTAAATTCTCGTCTCAAGGCCTTAGCTGCTGATTCTCTTAAACGCTACCGTTTTTTGGGGTCACAACCTCATGAAGTTGTCAAATCTTGGATGAATCGCTCAACGCTATTAAGCTTGCCTAGTATCACTGCTAAATCAGGCGACTCTGAAGGGTTACCAAATGTTGTTGTTGAGGCTCAAGCCATGAGATTACCTGTTGTGGCTTCCATTCATGCTGGCATTCCTGAAGCTGTACTTCACAACGAAACAGGTTTATTAGCCGCTGAGAAAGATTGGGAAGCATTAGGCCAAAATATTTTGACAATACTACAAAATCCTGAGGTACGAGAACGATTTGCGTCATCAGGACGTATTCATGTTGAAAAGAAATTTAATCTGCATCGCAACACAGCAAAATTAGAAGAATTTTACAGTAGCATTTTAAGTGAATCCCTTTCCTGCTCGTAAAGCCACCTGACTACAATTTTTTTTGGTGCAGTTCCCATTAATTCCATTAATAAGGAGTAGAAGTACCTTATGAACCAGCAGCAGCTTGAAGTACCTGTTGTTCTGCTGATCTTTAAGAGACCTGATACAACTCAGAAAGTATTTGAAGCGATTCGACAAGCACAGCCAACTAAACTTTTAGTAGTTTCCAATATTCCTCAATCTCACAAAACCGAAGATATTCAAAAATGTCAAGAAGCCCGCGCCATCATCGAACAAGTTGATTGGAATTGCGAGGTTTTAAAGAATTATGCTGTTACCTATCTAGGATGCAAGGAGCGCATTTCTAGTGGTTTAGATTGGGTGTTTCAAAATGCTGAAGAAGCAATTATATTTGAGGATGATTGTGTCCCTCACCCGTCGTTTTTTAGATATTGTCAGGAGCTACTTGATTATTATCGACATGATGAGAGAGTAGCAGCAATCACCGGCGACAATTTTCAGCTCAATCAGCAACGAACCCACTATAGCTACTACTTCTCTCGGTATACTCATTTTTGGGGATGGGCCACTTGGAGAAGGGCTTGGCAGCACTATGATGTCAACATGAATCTTTGGGAAGAAGTTAAAAGTGCGGGTTGGTTAAAGGACCTCTTAACGGATGCTCGTACTATTAGCTGGTGGAGTGAAACCTTTGAAGCCACTTATGTAGGGCGTAAAGACACATGGGATTATCAGTGGATATTTTCTTGCTGGTTACGCAATAGTCTTTGCGTAACACCAAATGTCAACCTTGTTACTAATTTGGGTTTTAGAGCAGATTCAGCTCATAATCGGGACCCTTATGATTGGCGAGCAAATCTGAAGACTGTTCCAATGGAATTTCCCTTGAAACACCCAAAGTTTATGGTTCGCGACAGCCAGTCTGATAGCATTACCCAAAAGCGCTACTACGAATACATCAGCAGTAAAAATACAATAAAGCAGCGTCTAATTAGAAAAATAAAGAGAGCGAGGGAAATTTTAGGAAACTATCGAGCAGGTCAAAACTATGGAGGAATCATCAATATGCTTCGGCATATGGTAAAAGGATGAAAGTCTTTACTAAGTTTCCTCTTTTCTTCTGTTTCTACGCATAACTACTAACTTCCTTAAGCTATTTCTAAGTCCTTGATGTGTCTCTTGAAAGGTGTTAAGGGTGAATCATGATACTAGTAAGCCTTAAGGCATAACACACTTTGCTAAATTAGCACCTTCAAATACCAAAGCTGGATGAGTTGAGTGAGTTTAAGTAAACAGAAGTGGGATGGTACAAGCTGATGGATACAGATGCCAAGCTGATTACAGTGGAAAAGACAGCTACTCAACGAGAACACCAATGGGAAAACGTTGTAACTGCGTTGGTAGGATGGATTCCTCTATCACTAGGATTTAAGTTGAGAGGACATTTATACCGAAAGCTTTTTGCTAAGACAGGTACTTTTCCCTATATTCAACCCGGTGTTGAATTGATTGGTTCACACCAAATTGAACTGGGGAATAAAGTAGTTCTTAATCGTGGTGTTCGCCTGAATGGTAGAGGAGAAAATAGTAAAGTCATCTTAAGAGATCAGGTAAATTTGGATTTGGGCGTAGATATTAGGGTGAGCCTGGGTAATTGCCATATAGAAATTGGCGATCGCACTTCAATTGGTCCTTTTAGCTGTCTTGCTGGGCCAGGTAACATCAGAATTGGTAAAGATTGTCTAATTGCGTCTCACGTTGGCATCTTTGCGAACAATCATCAGTTTTCAGATCCCAAACGCAAAATTCGAGAACAAGGCGTAACTGCCAAAGGAATTGAAATCGAAGACGATTGTTGGTTAGGAAGCGGTGTGAAAGTTTTGGATGGCGTAAAAATTGGACATGGAAGTGTAATTGGAGGAGGAGCAGTCGTAACTAAATAGATCCCTCCGTACTCAATTGCGGTTGGTGTTCCTGCTAAAGTTGTCTCTCAGCGAATTTGAATGCTATTTTTATTTCATCCTTAAATGCAAGGAAGTATTTTTACACTTCGGGGACGTAACAGTCCTAAATCAGTTGTAAGAGTTCCCTAGTAATTAGCTCATTAACCCCTTCTCATCATTCAATTTATCGAGGCTGCTTATGAGATTAAGCGTGATTGTTCCATGCTACAACGCAGAGCCTACAATCGATTTGCAACTTCAAGCACTTGCGAATCAGAGTTGGACTGAATCGTGGGAGATTATCATTGCTGATAATGGTTCAACGGATAGAACAGTTGAATTAGCGGAAAGTTACAGAGAGAAATTACCTAACCTTCGCATTGTCGATGCCTCTGGAAAAAGCGGAGCCGCCTACGCAAAAAACTGTGGGGTTAATGCATCTACTGGGGAAGCTCTATTGTTTTGTGATGCAGATGATGAGGTGTCCCCAGAATGGGTTTCTAGAATGGGATGTGCGCTCTTGGAGCATAACTTTGTTGCTAGCGGGCTTGAGTACGAGAAACTAAATACCCCTTGGACGTTACGGTCTCGTCGCAAATCTCAGAAAAATGGACTACAAAGCTATAACCGTCCTCCCTATTTACCCCATGCTGCTGGCTGCTCACTTGGTGTAAAGCGTTCAATCTATGATGCTGTTGGGGGATTTGATGAATCTTTCTCGCCTCTAGACGATACTGACTTTTGCTGGAAAGTTCAACTGTCAGGAACGAAACTTCATTTCGTACCCGATGCTGTTGTCCATTATCGTTTTCGTGACAATCTAAAGGGCATATATAATCAAGCTCGCAGTTATGCCAAAGCCGATGTTTTTCTATATAAGAAGTATCAGCAGTTTGGTATGCCGCAGCTCTCTTGGAAAGCTGGTTTAATAGACTGGCTGAGGCTCTTAAAGCGATCACCAAATTTTCTTAATGAAGAAACCCGAGTAAGATGGATACGAGAGCTAGGTTGGAGTATAGGGCATTTGGAAGGGTCTATTAGTTATAGAATTACTTCTGCTTCAACTGAGTTGAAGCAGAAGGTTCAATAGTCTGTGCCTGTAAGTGCATCCCAGTTTTGCAAAATTTATTTTGAGAATGACTATTGAAGTAGGCAGAGCGATGCATAAGCACCTGCTGGACATGGTTTTGGGACTATTGCGCTCCTAATGGTTTAATCTGCTGTTCTATCTGTTTGACGGTTGATTCAGTATGTGAAATCTGAAGGTCAGGTAAAGGCTGAAAAAAGAGTAAGTGAAGATACTTCACACACGATAGTGTTTGTTTGTGTTTTTTGAGTAGAATCTGGTTTGAAGCAGGTTATTGGAATGGGCACTTAAAGTGATGCACCCTTTGAACTTGCCTAGCCCGTGTGCAATTTGCTCGATTATGTTCAGCGATTGGGACGTTGCAAGTCTAGATGAATCTATTCGGTCTGCTGCTGTAGGCTGCAAAATTTTTGCTTGAGTAAACTACAGTTGTTTCTAGAATTGCTACACAAAATGTAGTACCCACAGGGCAATCTTGTTTAGGCGACCGAAAAGCATCTTAGTAACTTCCGGAGTCTGTGAGGTGTTCTTAAACTATTAATTCCTGAATTATGGTTGACTTTTCTGTAGCGATCCGTACTTATAACAAAGTGCATCAGCTTCCTCCAATCCTGGAGGCGTTGCGATCGCAAGTTGGTACTGAATCTATTGATTGGGAAATTGTTATTGTCGATAATAACAGCAATGATGGCACAGCCGATTTAGTTCAGAAATATCAGTCTGAGTGGGATTGTCCTTTCCCAATTAGATATTTCTTTGAGCCAAAGCAAGGTGCATCTATTGCTCGGAAGCTAGCTATTAAAGAATCTCAGGGCAAATTTATCGGTTTTTTAGATGATGACAATATACCTGCATCAGATTGGGTCGCTGAGGCTTACTCTTTTGGTGAAGCACATCCTGAAGCTGGTGCATTTAGTGGACAGATTCATGGCAAATTTGAAGTTGAGCCACCCCCCAATTTTCGTCAGATAGCAACCTATCTCGCTATTATTGAACGAGGTGACAAAGTCTTTTCCTACAACACTCGTAAGGGTCGAGTATTGCCACCAGGAGCCGGATTAATAATTCGCAAACAAGTCTGGCTTGATTGCGTTCCTGATAACCTCTTACTGCTAGGCCCTGTCGGTAAATCGCTGGGGTTGAAAGGTGAAGATATGGAGTCTCTAGCCCATGTTCAGAATGCAAGCTGGGAGATTTTGTACAATCCGAAGCTGCACATTTATCACGAGGTGCCAGCTTGGCGACTTGAGCGGGACTATCTGCTATCTCTTGTTCGCAGCATTGGATTAGCCCAACATCATATTCGTATGACACGCGCAAAACCCTGGCAGAAACCGTTTATCCTACCAGGCTACTTGCTAAATGATATTCGCAAAACTCTTATTTATTTTATCAAGAACCATAAATCAATTCCAACGGACGTTGTAGCTGCCTGTGAAATGGAACGCTTAACCAGCGGTTTGATTAGCCCATTTTATTTATGGAGAAACGCCACCAAAAAGCTTTCTTAAGCATTCCACACAGTAGAGGAGATGGGCATTGCTTAATTCGGCTATAAAATCAGCAATGCCAGAAGATGTAACTGGTTAGGTTAGGGGACTTAAAACAAACGGCGAGAACCTTCTTACTTTTCCAGTAGTAAATAGGATATTAATTGATACCTCAATTAATATCCTAATACCGATTTGATCTGAGCTTGAGCAGAACAGATTCTTGTAGAACAGGGGCTTAAGCCCCTTGCTAGGGAGAGCTTCACAAAGAATTGGTACAAGGCTTAGGTGTGGATGGAAACAGCCTCGGCTTCTCTTGAGGATTTTCAGAACTTAACTGAGAGTTTTCAAATAAGTCTCGATCGCAGTATTAACTAGCTCAGTCATGGGTTTGCCCTGCTCAGTGGCGATCGCCTTCAACCTGACATACACCTCATCTTTGATGCCAATTCGGTGACGCAGCTTATTACTCGTTCTGGGCTGATAGCTCGCCGCAAACTGCCGCAGTGCCTCAAACCCAACCCGATGGCAAAAATCGCCAAAGCTTTCCGGTTCAGCCCGCCGCTGCCGCTCTTGCTTGAAGTAAACTAGCAATGGCTCTAGTGCAGCTTCTAAGTTTTGGATGTGCAGCTTATCCAAATAAAGCTCAGCCAAACGAGTTTGGTTGGGATCAGCCCCTAACCAAAGCTGATAAGTATCGGGAGACTGCCCCACAAAACCCAACTCTGCCAAATAGGGACGAGCGCATCCATTCGGGCAACCCGTCATCCGCACAACAAAATGCTCCTGATCCAGCCCGACTTTCTCCAACAGGGCCCGAATTCGCTCCATGATTCCGGGTAGTGCCCGCTCTGACTCAGCAGTAGCCAGCCCACAGGTGGGGAGGGCCGGGCAGGCCATCGAGTAGCGAACCAGCGGATCAATTTCAGTTTCTGGCTGAATGCCACAGCGCTGAAGAATTTCCTGAATCTCAACTTGCTGCGACGGCTCAATCTCATACAGCACCAGGTTGTGATTTGCCGTCAGGCGAATCGGCAGCGCAAACCGCTCCTCGATTTCTCGCAGGGCTGACTTAAGCTGAAACGTGCCTTCATCTTTAATTCGACCATTCTCAATTGAGATCCCCAAAAACAAATTGCCATCGCCCTGCTCATGCCATCCCAAAAAGTCCATATATTTGAACTCTGGTAGGGGCTTAAATGGCTGAATGGGCTTGCCAAAATAGCGCTCAACTTCCTGCCGAAACTTGTCTACGCCCCAGTCTTCTATCAAATATTTCATCCGGGCGTGGCGGCGGTTGAAGCGATCGCCATAGTCGCGCTGAGTCGCCACGATCGCCTTCATCAGATCATAGACATCTGCTTTGTCTACATAGCCGATTGGGTCGGCCAGACGGGGGAAAGTTTCCGCCTTGTTGTGAGTGCGCCCCATGCCACCACCCGCAAACACATTAAAGCCTTCCAGTTCACCCTGGGAATTGGTCATCACTACCAGGCTGACATCTTGCGAATAGAGGTCAATTGAATTGTCTCCTGGCACCGTCACGCTGCACTTAAATTTGCGCGGCATATAGTAGGTGCCATAGAGCGGCTCCTCGTTGTTATGAAGCACTGTACCATTGCCGTTGCGCTCCAGTGCTTCTGCGATCGCCGGGTTTGGCTCAGCCGTAATTGCCTTTTCGCCGTCTAACCAAATTTCGTAATAGGCACCCGTTCTGGGCATCAGCAAATCTGCAATCTGATCCGCATATTCACGGGCATAGACATACTCAGGGCGATCTTTATAAGGCGCAGGAGGAGCCATCACATTGCGGTTGAGGTCGCCACACGCCCCCAGGGTTGAACCCATGTTGCGAATGATGGTGGCGATCGCCGTCTTCAGATTCTTTTTGAGAATGCCATGAAGCTGAATTCCTTGCCGCGTCGTCACCCTCAGCGTTTGATTGCCAAGCTGAGTCGCCAGGTCATCCAGCGCCAAATAAAGCTGCGGTGGAATAAAACCACCCGGATTCCGCGTCCGCAGCATAAATTGATAGTCTTTCTCCTGCCCCTTGACCCGATTATCGCGATTATCCTGCTGGTAAGAGCCGTGAAACTTAAGAATCTGTATCCCATCCTCACTAAAATGGGTAGTGTCCTGAGAAATTTCAGTGGCAACAGGCTCCCGGAGCGCATGACTGCGTTCTTTAATGCCTTCTACTTTGGAAGCTTTACGGTCAGTGGCGGGTAGAGAAACAGGAGTTTTAACCATTGCAAAGATTTAAGGGATATTGATTTCCGGTTTCCCGGTCGGAATAAAGGTGAATCACCACTCTGATTTTAGCATTGCATCTTCCTGCTAGAGCCTTTCCTATTGTTAGAAAAAATTTCAAATCGTAAAGTCCACCGTCTATGGTGCTATGCCCCTTGATCCATCGGCTCGATCCGGTTGTGGAGTTTTCGCTTGAGGATTGCAGTTTAACAAGCGATTAAATAGTCATTCGGCTAGATGAGAGTGATCTCTCAATTCTTTGTTACAATTAGTGAAATTTGTAGCAAGAGGTCTTTTTATGCCCTATACCACCGAAGAAGGGGGTCGCCTGAACAATTTTGCGGCTGAACCCAAAATGTATCAGGCTGAGCCACCAACTAAGGGACAGCAGCGAAATTATATTTTCATGGGCGTAGCAGCGATCGCCCTAATTGGCGGCTTATTATTTATAGCGGTCTCCGTATCGTAAGAAAGAATTACAAAATCAGCAAGGGATCATAGTAGTCCACAGACTAAATGCTAACTGTGGGTTGCACGATTCTGAACTTGACAACGTTAGCCAGGCTGTCCTCATGGAAAAGCCTGGTTTTTTAATTCTGCTAGTCCTTTTAGATTTGTGTTCAGATTTTTGTGTAAATGCGGCCAGAACGCCCGCATTCACACAAAAGTTCAAATTAGCCTCCTTTAGATAGGGATGGACTCTTATCCTGACCTGGAGGCGATCGGCTTGAAGAAGTTTATAACGCCAGCTTTTTGGAGAAATTTCTGTAGAAGCTGAATATCTATAGTTTCCTGGGACTATAGCCTTCCAGGACGTTCTACGAAAAGAGGGTTCATTGCACAGTATTCAAAATTGACTGAGTTAGATCTGACTCCTAAATTTCTAGTCTCAGAATTTCTAGTTATCGAATCCATTCTCGACTCGGCATCTTCTCGTGACAGACATCCCCTTTCGCAAAATTTTAGGACTAAATCAGCAGACCTATCAATGCCTGAAACTGGCCTTGAGTTTAAATCTGCGTCGCCAGATTTTTATCGCAGTCTGTGATGACCTGACTTTGCGCGATCGCCTCGCGGCACAGCTTCTAGCAGAACTGGCGCATCCTTCTCCCAATATCCAGCTCAACCGTACTCAAGAAGCAAGCGGACAGCGCTATCCTCGCTTGGTTACGCTGGATTTGAGCTTGAGCGATCCTAACCCAATTGTTCAGGTTGCTCAATGGCTGTCTCAGTCACCGCCGCCCAAAACAGGCAACCGTCGCGCCCCAATGCCAGCCTTTCAGTTTGTCGGGATCGAACACCTGACTCGTCAATCGGCAGCGGTGCAGCGGCTTTTTTTAACGCACCTTCAGGGCATCGAGCGCAGCTTGCCCGTACTAGAATCGAGCCTGCTGCTGTGGATGCCGCGCCCCTGGTTTCGCTCAATGCCGCAGTCGGCTCCAGAGTTTTGGCGTTGCCGCACAGGAGTATTTGAATTTGTCGGCGATCCCACGCCGCTACCAACTGCATCCGCGCCTCAGCCTCGGATGCGTCCTCAGGAGACAATGGCTGCAACTGCGGCTCAGGTGAAAGCGGCTCCTGCAAAAACTGTTCCGGCGATCGCCAAAACTAATGGTCTTCCTCACTCTCAAACTGCCGCATCAGCCAAGCATTGGGATGAACTCGATCGCGACCCGGCAAAGCTAGACCAGGCTACCGCAGACACAACGCCCGTTGCAAAGGCAAAAGCGCCTCAACTTGGCCCTGGCGATCGCCCTGCAAACTCGAATGGGACTGGAACCCTTCCACATCAGCCTGTCACAGCTTCACCGGCCGCTCCAGCAAGCAGAAACCAGGCTTCGAGTGCCACCCCTGCTGCGCGTCCTGCTCCTGCATCAACGGCTTCGTCCCGCGTCATCCCTCCCACTCAGCCTCCTGCTGCTACCCCTGCGCCACGCCAACCAGTAAAATCTGAGGCGGCGGCGGCGCAACCTGCTCAGGCTAAGCCACCGCAGGTTCAGATGGGAAGCATACCCAGCCAGCAGCCAGTTGTGACAACTTCGACCCCCAAACAGGGTGAACTAGCCGCATCAAAGGTCGGTATTCAGGTGCCGCCTGGAGCAACAGAAGCAGTTCAACCCTTGCCTCTATTACAGCAGATTGAACTGCTGCATCAGCAACAGGCTCCGCCAGCGGTGTTGGCAAATGCCTATCGGACGTTGGGCAATCTCTATCGCGATCGCATTGAGCAGGGTGACGCTTCTCCCCAAAACCTGATGATTGCGATTCAAGCGTATGAACAGGTGTTGCTCTGCCTCGACGAATCTTCTAACCTGTGGGCAGACATTCTGAATGATCTGGGCAACCTCTACTGGATGCTGTCGCGATCGCCCCTTTCCCCCGACCAGGCATTGCCTTATTTACAGCAAGGCATTCAAGCCTATCAGCTTGCCCTGACAAAGGTTGACCCCCAGACTCAACCGCATACCTTCCCGATGATTCAAAACAATCTGGGTGCAGCCTATGCAGATTTGGCGCGATATCAGGAGCCTGCTGAGAATCTTCAGCGATCGGTTCAGGCATACCAGCAGGCGTTGCGCCATCGCAAAGCAGACGTAGAGCCACTGCGCTATGCTTCGACGCAAAATAATCTGGGCACCACTTACTGGAATTTGGCGCAGCATCAGCAGCCCAAAGTGAACTTAAAGCAGGCGATCGCCGCTTACTCAGAGGCGCTGCGCTACTACAACCCGAAGCAAGAGCCGCTCAACTATGCGATGATTCAAAACAATTTGGGCACCGCTTATTGGAATCTAGCTCAGCAAGAGCAGCCTAAAGATTGGCTGGGACTGGCTCTAGGAGCCTATCGCATGGCGTTAAAATATCGCACTCTGGAAGTTGCTCCGGCCGCCTTTGCCGCCACTCAAAACAATCTGGGTACCGCCTACTGGCACATGGCAAATCACGTTAAGGATGATGCCGAAGCTCGGCTGGACTACTTGGAGCAGGCGATCGCTGCCTACAAAGCAACTCTTGTGGCCGCCGAAAAACTCGCCAAATCTCCCCAACCCATCCCGCTCAACTTTGACCTGAACGCTACTCACAATAACCTGGGCTTAGCTCACTATCAGATCGCCAGCGATCCCCATGTTTTGGTCGAATCCCAAGCCCGCTCTAACCATCTAGAAGCTTCACTCCATCACCATTTGCAAGCGCTCCAGGGCTGGCAGCAGAAACCCGAATTTAGCCAAACCGCCTTGAGTTGCCTCCTGCAAACCATTCGTGCCTTCTACAATCAGTTCGGCATCCAGGGACAAAATCTGGCTCTGTCTAAAGTTCCTGGGCATTTGCTGCCCCAGATTTTGCCTCAACTGTAGGAAGGAAGGGGCTAGGGGCTAGGGGTTGGAGGCTAGGGAGGGCAGTCCCTCTTATCCACAAAAAAAGCTGGCTCGAAATCAAGCCAGCCCAAGAGATAGTCAATCACGTTGTCTTTTCATTGGAAGAAACCCAAACTGCGCGTTCCCAAATCGGCAGGGGTTGACGGAATTGTGACGCTTTCGTCAATTCCTTCTCCAAGAAATAGTGTAGCAAGAGACACAGACATTTTGTTATAAAACTTTACGACCTCTTTGAAGTAACTCCATAACTGCATCTAATAAATGCTGAACATAGTCTAAAGATAGATTTTTCGGAAAATCTTTTATGTGAGGATACGACACTTCATGTGCGCTTTGTGAAGACGTACTGACGAAATTTCAAGAAAATTGCGGGAGTGAGGCACTTTGCTTATGACTTTTCGTCCTAATAAATGACATAGAGAAGCTTTTGCTAGCTTCTGGGATCGCGCCACTTTTTGGCTAAACCGACCAGCCAGAGCGAGTCTCACTGAGTTTTGGGAGTTTAGCTTGATCTCCATAGCCCCAAGCCGAAGAACTTTGTCTAACTTCTACCCAACACCGATAAGAAGATAGCGTTCATTACCTACGAGGATTTTACGATATGCCACTATCCCTTTTTGGGTCGCATCAAGCATTTACTGCTCAGTTGTTTAGAGGAATCGGACTGTCTGTTGGTCTGGTGATGGGGCTAGTGGGAGGGGCGATCGCCCAAACTTCTCCCCAACCCGATGTCACCAGCGGCACCCGTTTTGCCTGCCAGTATACCGACGGTCAATATACCGTCATGTACTATCCCCAGAGCCAACCCGGACAAGCTTATGCCTGGGCTACCCCAACTGAACTGGGCGGCGGCTGGACGGAAGAACGGCGCTGCAACGAGATTAGCCGCCGCTTAGAGTTCTACCGTCCTGATGGTTTGTTAGAAATGCAGACGGGTATAGAGAACGGCTACAACACTATTTGCGTCACGACTCAGCAGAATGCGTCCTGTCGCATTGTGTTAACTGTGCCTCCTGGACAAGATCCGCTGGTGACACGCGATCGCGTCTTTGAGAACCTGGCAGTCGCAGATAGAGGACAGCAAACCGACTCCGTGACCACTTTCACTGGCGGCGACGACGGCATTCTCAACCGCATTGGGGAAGCCCTAAACATTGACTTACCGGGTGGACGCAGCAACTCAAGCGCCAACAGCATTAACCTGCGCCCCTTCCTAGATCAGGCTGATGGCGGCACCGGAGCCAGACTGCAAGGCGGCGTTCCCGCTCAGTCCAGCCCTCAGCTAAACCCTGATAGCTTCCGCTAAACAATTTACAGAAAATCAGCCTTTACCTCCCCATTCTCCGTCCGAGGGTGGGGAATTTCATGCTGAAGGCGATCGCCAAACGTGATACTATCCCTCTTGCTTCTCTACCCTGGACTTATTCCTATAAAGACGAGTCAGGTTCTGCCGAGCAATTTTTGCGCCAAGCTCAACCCGTGAAATATGGCGATCGCACTCTCCTGCCTCTAGAATTTTCACTTACTTCTGGCACCTCTATGCAACTGCAACATTCTGTCCGTCGAACCAAAATAGTAGCGACCATCGGGCCAGCTACTAGCAGTCCAGAAGTTTTGCGCGACCTGATTGAAGCTGGGGCAACTACACTAAGACTTAATTTTTCTCACGGCACTCACGAAGACCATCAGCGAAATATTCGCCTGATTCGCCAAATTTCGTTTGAGCTTAACCAGCCCGTTGGAATTTTGCAAGATTTACAGGGGCCAAAAATTCGCCTGGGCAAGTTTGAAAACGGTTCTATCACTTTACAGAAGGGCGATCCGTTTATTCTCACCAGTCGGCTTTTGCCCGGAACCCAGCAGATTAGCTCTGTCACCTATGAACCTTTGGCTGATGAAGTGCCAGAGAGTGCAACGATTTTGCTGGATGATGGTCGGGTCGAGATGGTTGTAGACAAGATAGACAAAGTGCAAAGGGAACTGCACTGCCGCGTTGTAGTAGGGGGTGCGCTGTCTAACAACAAAGGGGTAAACTTTCCAGGCGTTTATCTGTCGATCAAAGCACTCACCGACAAGGATAGAACTGACCTGATGTTTGGGCTAGATCAGGGCGTAGACTGGGTAGCGCTGAGTTTTGTCCGCAATCCTCAAGACATTTTGGAAATTAAGGAACTGATTTCCAGCGCTGGCAAGAATGTTCCTGTGATTGCCAAAATTGAAAAGCACGAAGCAATCGAACAGATGGAGGCGATTCTGTCGATTTGCGATGGAGTCATGGTGGCTAGAGGCGACTTGGGCGTAGAATTGCCTGCTGAGGAAGTGCCGCTGCTGCAAAAACGGCTGATTGCTACTGCCAACCGTCTGGGTATTCCGGTCATTACGGCTACCCAAATGCTAGACAGCATGGTTCATAGCCCTCGCCCAACGCGGGCTGAAATTTCTGACGTGGCAAACGCCATTCTAGATGGAACTGATGCCGTGATGCTTTCTAATGAAACGGCGGTTGGCAAGTATCCGATTCAGGCGGTAGAAACAATGGCCCGCATTGCTACGCGCATTGAGCAAGACCAACCGATGAATAAGAATGCAGAAGGGGCACCAGGGCGCTCGATTCCTAATGCAATCAGTCAGGCAGTGGGGCGCATTGCCGAGCAGCTAAAGGCGGCGGCAATTATGACTCTGACAAAAACGGGGGCAACGGCTCGAAATGTTTCTAAGTTTCGGCCTCACACTCGCATTTTGGCAGTCACGCCTCATGTTGATGTTGCTCGCCAACTTCAGCTTGTCTGGGGAGTAAAACCTTTGCTTGTACTAGATTTGCCTTCTACAGGGCAAACTTTTCAGGCGGCGCTCAACGTCGCTCAAGAAAAGCAGTTTCTTTCGGAGGGCGATCTAGTCGTGATGACCGCAGGCACCCTTCAAGGCGTTGCAGGCTCGACTGACCTGATCAAGGTTGAGGTGGTGACTGCTGTATTGGGCAAGGGAATTGGCATTGGGCAAGGCTCGATCAGCGGACGTGCCCGAGTCGCCCACAACGGCATGGAGGTTGGGAACTTTCACCCTGGCGAAATCCTAGTTACTTCTAGCACCAGCGCTGATTTTGTGGAAGCCATTCGCAAGGCTGCTGGAATTGTGACTGAAGAGGATAGCCTTACCAGTCATGCCGCTGTCATTGGGCTACGCCTGGGTGTTCCGGTAATTGTCGGCGTTAAGAATGCAACTCAGGTTATTCGAGATGGGGCGATTCTGACGCTCGATGTGCATCGAGGTTTAGTGTATTCGGGGGCGGTTGGTTTAAATCAGGCAGATACAACCCTGAGTGTTTAGCGTCTGGCAAAGGGCATCGCCCGTGCCCATCTGTTCAAGAACTGCGTTTTGATGGACACGCTCTGCTTTGCCCATCCTATGTGTGACGCACTAATTTTAGCTGTGTGTACCACTACGTTGGTGTCGTCTCACATTAAATCGGCACTATAGCCCCTTGTTAGCATGGCGATCGCCCAGGTTTCTCTGTCTACAAAGGGCTACTAGAGCGGACGTTCATCAATAAGCGGACGGCCTGCGGTATCGATGTCTAGCTCTTCACGCCGCAGCGTTTCTTCGGCGGTGACGGTGCCTTGCTGTACTTCTTTGCGAATCACAACTTCGTCGCGCACAACGGGCTGCTTAGTAATGTCAACGGTTTCCTCATAAAGGTCTACTCGCATCACCTCTCCAGATTGAAATTCATTGCTGCCTGGAGTCACGGCTGCACCCCGGTTTGCTGTAGGGCTATGTTGAATCACAACGCGCTCCTGCTGGACGGGAACGGCAACTTGAGTCGTTTCTGTCTCGACGTGCTTGCCAACGATGACTTCACCAACTTTGCGACGATCTTTGTGGGCGACTAGCTGTTCTTCATAGAGCCTGAAGGTTGGATGATCTTGCTCGTTCATAGCGTATAGAGAGGGTTCCTGCTCGTACTGATATGTATTGCGATTATAAGGAGTGCGATCGCGATCTGCATCCTTGTTTAATCGATTAAGCTCTGGAGATGACGCAGTTGGATTGCTAACGGGCGGAACGACAGGGTGGGCAGTCGAAATGTTGCTCACCTGCTCAGGTTCTTCGGGTCGGCGAACAGGAGTCGCAGTCGTGCGGGTTTCTAGTGGCAGTCCTTCTAGCGGAACGCCATTTTCTAGCGGAGCCGTTCGATAAACCCCTCTTACCCGCTCCTCATAGTCATAATCGACGATCATGTGTTCGTCGTATTCGGGCAGTTGTTCTGCTTGATGGCGAGAGAGTCCTTTTAGGTAGATGCGCTGCGATCGCGGGTCGCTGCGAAACCGTCCAACGGGTAACAGTACCTTTTTGCCAAAAATCCAGAAGCCTGTATCCATGACTAGATAGCGAAACCGCCCATCGCCATCGACGAGAGCAGTGCTAACGGTTCCCACTTTTTCATCTTGTTCGGTATAGATGTTTAGTCCTTTGATATCTTCGCCGCTAAATAGTTCACTTCGATAGTTGGGATAAAAGTCCTCAAGCTTATAGAGAGCCATGATATTCTCCGCTGTGCTTTGTCAAATGGGTTAGAAAAAATGAATTACAGCGCTTCGCGCTCAAATGTATCTAGATTTTTTGTTGTGTGCCGCGCGGGGTGTGGCACACAACAAAAAATCTGCGACTTAGGCGATTGAAAATTGCTGTAATTTGTGAAGGAAGCCCCAGCTTCTCTCTAGTTCAGAGGAAGCCGGAGCTTCTTAGACAGCATTACCAAGCTGGAGCTTAGTAACGAGTAGTGAATGTGCAATATGCAATTGCGTCACTCCACCAGGTTTAGCGTCGTCCGGGGCGGTCAGAGCGATCTACGATAGGACGACCTTGAGTGTCAATGTCCAACTCTTCACGGCGGATCTGCTCTTGAGCTTCAACGGTTTCGCGGTCAACCTCTTTGTGAATTCGGACATCTTCCCGAACTACGGCCTCTTTGCGGATATCGGGAGTTTCTTCATAAACCTCCATCCGCGCCACTTCTCCCTCCCGGAAGTCAGGAGTGCCCACTGCCGTAGCGCGGGTTGCATCGGTCGGTGCGGTACGCTCAACGACTACACGCTCCTTCTCAACAGGTACTGAGACTCGTGCAGTTTCAGTTTCAACGTGCTTGCCAACCGATACTTCGCCCGTCTTGACACGGCTCTTATTGGCAATCAAGCGCTCTTCGTAGAGGCGCAGCGGCTGATCTTCAACTTCATTGCGATTGTAGAGGGTATAGTCGCGATCGTAGCTGTAATTATCGCGATCGTAACTGTAAGATGCCTCATCAACGGCAGCGGTTCCCATGCCTGCGGTGCCTGCGGTAGCGGCCCCGGTAAGCCGCTGGGTGCCTGCATCGACGGGCTGCGCTCCGGGCTGAGCGGCAAGGGGGCGATATCCAGCTCTGACGCTCTCCTCATAATCTTGGTCAACTTTGAGATCGTCGGTGAATTCGGGTAGGTTTTCTACCTGCTCTTTAGTCAAGCCGTCCACATAAATGCGGCGTGCATCGTAGTCAAAACGAGCCATGCCGATGGGCAGTAAAACCTTTTTACCGAATACCCAGAAACCTGTATCTACGATCAGGTAACGGAAACGTCCTTCTTGCTCGTCGATTAGAGCGTCCTTGACGGAACCGATCTGCTCGTCGTTCTGGCTGTAGACATTGAACGAATCAAACGGAATCGCTTCGCTATCGCCAAAGTTGTTGCGATAGTCTGGGTAAGCATCCTTGAATTTAACTAGAGTCATGCTACTGTTCCTAAAATTCAACCTCGGTCTATACCTGCTCATGCTATGAAGACACAGCCTGCAATTCATCTCCCGCCTGACTGACCTGATATTGACTAAATTTCAGAACAAAGTCTCAACTATTGAAGAGATAACTAAGCTTAAAGGTAGACGTAATAATGTGGATTGGCTTTTAGCCCTTTAGCGTCTAATTTCTAATTCTTTTTGGAAATTATGTTGAGGAGTTCGTGGCAAAGTTTAGTGAGACAGCAGCGGGCGATCGCCGTTATTCGCGCTTCTCACTTTGATTTGGGAATGTGTATGGCAAGGGCGATCGCGGCGGCTGACCTGAGGCTGATTGAGATTACCTGGAATAGCGATCGCGCAGGTGAGTTAATTCAGCAGTTGCGAAGTGAGTTGCCTGATTGTGTAATTGGGACGGGGACTTTACTCACCCTTGACCAGTTGAAAGATGCGATCGCCTCTGGTGCCGAGTTTTTGTTTACCCCTCATGTCAACTTAGGATTAATTGAAACGGCCGTTGCTCAACAAGTGCCAATTATTCCGGGGGCATTTTCACCTACAGAAATTGTCACGGCCTGGCAGGCAGGTGCAGCCTGTGTGAAAGTGTTTCCGGTGCAGGCGCTAGGAGGGGCGGAGTATATTCGCAGCTTACAGGGCCCGCTGGGTAATATTCCTCTAATTCCAACGGGAGGAGTGACGGTTCAAAATGCCCGATCGTTTTTGGATGCAGGGGCGATCGCAGTTGGGTTATCGGGGCAATTGTTTCCACGGGAGGCGATCGCTACTCAAAATTGGGAGTTGATTACTCAGCAGGCAAAAATCTTGCGACACAACCTCACGAGTTGCGTTTCTGATAAGCCCGAATCGCCAGAGTGCTAAATACGGCGGTCAGGGCTGCACTCCACAACAGCGCCTGAATCACATATTCAATGAAAGAACCGCCAGAGGATAAGCCCCGCATTGCTTGAGCGACCGCAGAAACCGGATTAATCGATACAAAGCCCTGCACCCATTCAGGAAAGCCCTCCTTAGGAACATAACCAATGCTAAGAAAAGTGAGTGGCAGCAGCCAGGGAGCCATCGCCGCCTGAACGGTTTCGGCAGATTTGGCTTTCACGGCTAAAAATACCGCAACCCAGGAAAAAGCAGAGGTAAATAGAACGGGAAGAAAAAGATAAATCAAACTGTTGATAAATCCGTTTTGAAAACGGAACCCAATCAAGTGACCCACTAACGTGATAAAGATCACCTGCACCAAAAGTCGTCCGGCTCCACCTAAAATGCGTCCGGCTAGTACCGCAGAACGGGCAATTGGTAAGGTACGAAGTCGAGATACCATACCACTTCGCAAATCATAATAAAGCGCAGTTCCCGTGTTAATCGTGCTAAACAACAGTCCTTGAATTGTGCTGAGTGGCACTAGAAACTGTGCATAGTCTGTATAAGAGCCTTCTGGCACTACAACTTTGGCAAAACTGGCTGTGAAAATAAGCATCAGGAAGATAGGAAACCCAGTTGAGCCAATGATTACAGCCGGATTTCTCAAATCCAACAGCAGATTACGCTGAGTCACAATGGCGATGTCATATACGGTGCGAAGAAATCCCCCTTCTTGTCGGGTTTTGACCAGTTGGGTTGCGTTTAAGGGAAGGGTCATCAGGAAATCCTCCGGTAAAGCCAGATTGCTGTCCATCCAAACCCACCTAACAGCACGGTTAGCCAAGCTACTGACCACAGCAGCGGAATTAGGAGCGGATCGCCATCAGCCAGTGCCCGCAGAGCCGCTGCAACGTGACTCACGGGTTGAGACACAACGAAGGGCTGAAGCCAGTTTGGGAAGTTTTCAGCGGGACTGAAGCCACTGCTGAGCAACAGAAAAGGAGCATAGGGAACGATGACGAGGGATTGTACCAAATCAGGTTTCTTTAGCCCCAGAGCGAGAAGAGCATATCCGGTGACAGCGACTGTGGTAAAGAATAAAGTGAGTAAAATGTATCCAATCACAGAAAACATCCCTGATTGAAACCGAAAACCATAAAGGTATGCAACGGGAAGCAGAATGGCGAGCGTGACAATTGCCCTGACCAGATAGGCAATGAGTAACCCTCCTAAAACCGCCGCTCGTGAGATAGGCATTGCTCGACAGCGCTGGAGCATTCCCGTATCAATATCTCCTGCCAGGTTGCTGGCAGAGTTCATTGCGGTAAAAAACATTGCCTGAAGCGTAATGATCGGCACCAGATATTGAATGTAATCAATGTTTTGAGCCGCCATCGAACGCTCAAAGGCAAGCAGAAAAGCGGTTAGGAACACAATGGGAAATACTAATACACCCGTAATGACAGCGGGTTGACGACTCAGCCGAATTAAGTTGCGCCGACCAATGATAAAACTATCGGCGATCGCCCTTCCAATTCCCACTTCACACCGAGTTCTCACTAACTGTTTGGCTTTAGCCTGCAAGTCAATTGCTGTCATGCTTCTCCTGTGGTGTGACCCGTCAGGGCAAAAAACACATCATCCAAACTGGGACGACAGAGAGAAATATCAGCTAAATTGACTCCGATAGCATCTACCCGTCGCACTACCTCAGACAAAGTAGCGACTCCATCGGGTGCAGCTAAAGTGAGTGTTCCGGTGCCTGTAATATCGCCTAGTCCTGATAGCGCCCGTCTCACTTTCGACTCATCATTAGGATCTGCCAGTTCTAGTTTGCAGAATGTACCTCCAACGCGATCCTTTAAATTGTCAGAGGTGCCTTCGGCAATGACGGTGCCGCGATCGATTACGACGATGCGATCGGCAAGTTCGTCTGCTTCTTCTAGATACTGCGTTGTCAGGAAAATGGTAATGCCACGTTTTTTCAGGGCAACAACCATATCCCAAAGCTGACGACGGCTACGCGGGTCAAGTCCTGTGGTGGGTTCATCCAAAAACAGCACGAGTGGTTCAGCCACGATGCTAGCTGCTAAATCTAGCCGACGGCGCATTCCACCTGAAAATTCTTTGACCCGTCGATTGCTGGACTCTAGTAGCTCAAATTGCTCTAGCAATTCTGTTGCCCGTTTTGCCGCTTCGGTGGCAGAAAGCCGCAGCAATCGCCCAAAGAGAATCAAGTTTTCACGGGCGGTTAGTTCTTCATCGACTGCCGCAAACTGACCCGTTACCCCAATCAGCGATCGCACCGCAGCGGGCTGTTTGATCACGTCATAGCCTGCGATCGTGGCGTATCCCTTGTCTGGCTTGAGCAGCGTTGTCAGGCAGTTAATCGTTGTCGTTTTACCTGCTCCATTTGGCCCTAGCACCCCTAACACAGAGCCAGCAGGCACTGAGAGATCGATACTCTGTAAAGCCCTTGTTCTGCCAAAGCACTTTTCTAGCCCTCTGGCTTCTACCATTACGTCCATTATGAGTTTGCTCGCTACTCCAGTAAGTCTAGAGTAGACGAATAGCTAATGCATCCTCCGGACTCCAAAAGCTCAAGGGCGATCGCCAAAAGCAAAGATCTGCGACTTCTCAGAGAAGTCGCAGATCTTTCCAGACACCGAAGGTAAAAGCGTTGGTTTAACTATCTAAAAAAATGCTTTAACTAGCGCTGCCTCATTCCATATCGCCCCAGGCTGACTAGCCCCAGCCCAATCACAACCAAATTACCAACGGTGGAAAGTCCAGCTTTCAAAATTCCGGTTCTGGCGTTTTGTCTGAGCGTTTCGGCACGAGTGGTGAGCTGTTGAGTAACCTGCTGCCGCTCCTCTGGGCTGACTCTGGCTGCTGCTGGATCACTTTCAGACGCTTCAAGCTGAGTTTGTAGTTCAGCAGCCTGGTTAGAGATATTGGCGATCGCCTGCTGTTGCAGCACCATGCTGTCACGCAGAAGCAAAATACAGGAAAGGTGAAACACTACGCCAACAATCAAACAGCCCATTGCTAGCTGCTTTAGCCATTGGCGGCTGTCGAGGCTACCAAACAGGGTGAGTGCTGCACCAAAGAGCAAGATAATGCTGCGATCGCCAACCTGCTGCATGAACCCAACCCGCCATTCTAGGCTACCGGGGTTAGGTGGCAATGCCAACAACAGTAAATCAAACAAAAAACCAGCCAGACAGGTGAACCCAACAATGCGGCAGAGGTTTCTGGCAGCGTAGGGGTTCGCAAAGTTGGGGGCAGAGATACTTGCCATAAAAGTTAAAAGATTGGTAGGGGGGAAACCGCTGTGTAAACCGAACTTCAACCTGCAAACTCGAAGAGAGGGATAGCTACATCAGAGCGGCATCTGAAACGGCTATCCCTGTAAACCTTGAAGGGGAGGTGGTCATTTGTTACTTGTCATTTGAAAGTTCCTTGAATGACTAATGACCAATGACCAATAACCACCCCCACTAGCAGAGTGCTTGATCGCTAACCAATCTATGCTTCAGCTTCGGATTGCTCAGTTTCCTCAGCATTACGCTTCCGCAGTACGGCTGCGCCCATACCGATTAGACCGGGAAGGAGGGCAGGAGTGGGAATCTTTTCACCTGCTATAATTTCAGCAGAATAACCTCCAAAACCCGCAGCGACCTCAGCAGACAGTGTGCCAGTAGCATCAGTGCCATCAGCAAAAAGTCCAGTGAATTCGTAAGTCAGCAGACCTGCATTGTTTTCAATGTGGCTGAAGGAGGTAAGACGGAAGTTAAACGGATTGTTGTTTCCAAAAAACAAGAAATTGTTGATGGATGTGAAGACAGGTAAATCCGCGATTTGTTGCACAGATGAGGTTCCTAAATCATTCCAAGGCCCAGTGCCTATGACGGATGTGATTGAAATTTCTCCTGGACTACCATTGTTTGCTGGAAACCCATCAAGGGTATTCGTGTCCTTTAAATAGAAATCAATACTGGTTTCTGTGAAATCAGCAAAACCCCCAAAGTAAATTTTGTCACCTACTACTAGAGCTTCAGCAGGGGCAACAGCTAGAGTGGAACCAGTGAGTACAGTGGCAGCGATCGCTGCCTTTAAAGTGAATGACTTGAAATTCATGCTTAACCTACCTAATGTGTGTGCTTGTTCGAGTTGAAGTGTGATCAATGAACCAGAGTCAGCTACTAAAACTTACGTAAGGTCGTTCTTTGCGAATAGCCTTGACTTTAGTAGCTAGCGGCGCACCTCGGGTAGATAATTAGCACCTGAGAGAAATACGTAGGGCTTGAAAGAAATGCATCTTGCAATATGTTAATTGTAGGTGACTGTATGGTAATTACAAGACGCATTACGTGATTTCACGGGATTTTCACACTCACCGTCTTCTTGTTAAAGGAATCACGTATTTATCAAATGTTCCGTACAAACCATAATTTTGTAGATTTTTCCCTCCCATATAGCTGTAGTCAGTTAGGTTAGGACATGGACATTTTGGTGGCGCGGCTGAGCCGCGCCACCAAAATGTCCTAATCAATACGGCTACCGCCATAACAGGAGCTATACCGCCTCAAAGCCAGTAAAAATGCAGAAAGCAGATCTGCGACTTCTCAAAGAAGTCGCAGATCTTGCCTCTTTAAGTCAGTGTCATTGAGCCTGGAACCCTTGTTCTACAGGTGAGTAATAAGCCTTGATGACTAACTCCATCCTTGAGGACGCAGTATTTTGGGCTGTCTAATGAGTTGCTTTGTCGCTAACCACAGAAACAGCGGAATGGTTGTGCTGTAACGTTTCCAGAGCCGACGAGGTTCTTGAACGAGTCTATAAAACCATTCCATTCCCATTTCGCGAATCCAGCGGGGCGCTCTCTTACAGATCCCTGCATAAACTGGGAAAGCTCCCCCCAAGCCAATCATGACCGCGTGAATTTTGTCCTTGTGTTCTGCCATCCAGCGCTCTTGTTTAGGGCAGCCTAACGATACTAGAACTACACCTGCACCACTTTCATTGATTTTTTGGATCAGCGCCTCATCTTCCGCTGGTGTTAAGGGGCGGAAGGGGAGAGGTTCCATTCCAGCAATTTTCAGGTTTGGAAACTCTTGATTCAGCCTTGTCCTCATCTGATTAAGGATAGGCGTTTCAGAACCCACAAAGAACAGGCTGATATCTGTTGAGGGGGCGGCCTGGCAAATAGCCAATAGGATATCTAAACCTGCAACGCGGTCCTGGTTCCGCGTGCCTAGCAATCGCATCATCCAGACTAAAGGCATTCCGTCGGGTGTAACCAGATCGGCACCTCTAAGAACTTTGCTAAAGTCCTGATTCAAATGCGCTTCCGTTACCATATGAACGTTAGCAACACAGACAATTTTGCTGAGATGGTTGCTAGCCCACTCCAAAATCACTTTTATTTGCTCGTTGAATGGTGAAGCGGTAACGGGGGCATTGACCACACTTACCTTTTTAAGGGGTGGTTTCACAGTATGACTCCTCTATCCAATAACTGTTTTTTTGCTTTTGGATGCAGCGTTAAATGCGTCCGCTACGGTTCAGCCACCCTGTGAAAAGGTCAGCGATAGACCTTTTTTGACCAAACGTGTCTTTGCAAAAAGAATTGGGGTTAGTGGTAGAAGTCCTGTTTGCCTGATTTTCCTGAAGCCTTAGTACATATCAGGAATGCAGTTAGCAACTGTGGTAGTGCAGCGCTTGAGAAAAGGTAGATGGAGAGACAAGCAGCGATATTAGAACAATGCCTAACTACTTATGTATCCGTGAAATTACTAGCCCATCCGGAAAATTACTTTAAAGTTAGGTTGAATTAGAGTATTGCTACCAAGAATTTTCGGATTCGGACTCAGGAAAACTTTTTGTAGCTTTTGTAACTGTCAGATTCGTATTTAGGCAAGGATAGATCGAGCTTTCGAGTTCTGTCAGATCAACAACCTTGATATCACCCTAACAAAATATACTGAATTGCGTAAATATACGTATTTCCTGATGCTCTGCTTTATGAAGAGATCAGCAAGAATTTGCGATCGCCCAAAGCCCAAAAATTAACTCTCGAAACCTTTTGAGATGTATCAGTTTATACTCAAACTGCAAAATTCAATTTCGATTCCGAAGATGGCTCAGTAGCAACTAACTCTGCGGTAATGGTCACTGGAGTTGATGCCCAATCTGATTGATGCGAATAAGAATTTGGGTTAAATTGAGCGGCTTGCCTTGACTGAGTTGCTTCTGGCAAACCCAACATTTGGTAGCAAGCAGTGAGCATGGTTTGCCCTCTTGTGTGCTTTGTGGTTTCCAGGGAGCGAACATAGCGAGACAACATGGTTAAACGGGACGGCACATCAAAGTGAGTAATGGTAGATGGTTTTGCGTGAATGGCTGAGTTGAGAGACTTGCGTTTATCAAGGGCGATCGCCGCTCCCGTAACTAGCAGTAAGCTGAAAGCAACTCCTGCACTTAAATCTCGTTGAAGATTAGGAATGGTGGGTGCAAGTTGACCTGTGCGATCGTGAATTAACTCAGGTGGGGCGATGACTTCCCAGGCAATTTTTTGTTGAGCGGCCTGCGGCTCTAGCTCTTGCTGCTTCGCGAGATACTGGTTCAGAGTGTTTGTGGCAGTATGCAACTCCTGTTCCACTTGTGAGTGTTGACGAGAAAGAGTTGCCCACTGTTTCATCTGTTGTGCAAGCAGGGTTTCCGCCCGTTTAAGGGACTGTTGACGAACTTCCAAAACCTGAATGTATTGAGTGGTTTCAATCCACTGTGCAGCGGTTTCAGCCGAAACGGGTATCGCCACCGACTCTGAAATATTAACGGTAGGATTGGTAAATAAATAGTTTTGGGCAACCTGTCGGGCTACTAACCGAAGCTGAAGCTGCAATTCACGATGCTGTTGTTGAAGTGAAGTTATTTTGTCAGTATTAACCTGAAACCGAGTAGATTCTTGAGCAATCTCTAACTCTGCCGTCCGGAGTTGGTCGAGCAGCGTTGGGTAATTGGGCGATCGCTCCAACAACATTTCAGCCATTGTTGAGTCAGGTAAGCCGATTTGCTGCTGCAACATTGTCTGACTGCTGCGAACTTTTGGTAGAGTTGTCTCCAACATTGCCTGTTGGTTAGCAATCTCACGAGAAAAAGTAGACAAACGCTGTCCCTGAGCATCTGGATCACTCAAACCCTGCTGCTGAAATCCCTGTAGCTGCTGGCGCAAACTTTCCACTCGCTGCTGCACCTGAGGAATTTGAGCGTCTACAAATTGTAGTCCCTTACAGGCGCTTGCTTGACACAGTTGCCCGTAGCTCAGGTAGGCATCTACCACCTGGCTTAGAACAGTTTGAACTGTTTCAGGATTTGCATCCCGATAGGTAATCTCCAGCATTCCCGGTGTTTCAAGCTGAGCAATATGCAAATTGCGGCTCAAAGCAGCATAGTCAAGCTCAATGTCCTGCGCCTGAAGCTGATCAACAACTGGAGTCAGGAGGGCTGCACTCGTTAAAATCTCAATTTGAGTTTCATAATCGATGGTGGGAACTGCCGTTTCATACCCATTGCTGAGTGTTGAGTTTTGAAGGGAACGGTTGGCGATCGCAGGCTCCACTGATAGCTGAAATTTTCCCTCATATTCAGGAGTACGACTTAAAACCTGTGCTAGGTTTGCAGAAGTCACAACCGCCGCCAATCCAGCGATGGCTGCTACGCGCCTCTGTCCGTCTGAGGTTAACCATCTGGAGGAAAACGGTTCTAAATTGGTTGGCTGCCATAAAGACGGTAAGGTAAGCGGGGAGGGCTGAATTGAGTAACTGTTATCTCTAGAAGGAGACAGCAGGATAGCCTGTGTGGGTTCTGTCATTAGATTCCCTTGACAGCATTACAGATGTGTCCTTGCGTTTGGATAGATGTTGCCCCTGTGTAGTCTTTCAAGATTAAGACTGTGAATCAGGAAATTTTTTTTAATAAACAGCTTGAAGGTCAAACTAACCTGCAAAGCTCAGGTGAAGTGGTGCTGATCTAGTATGAATTTAAGTAAAAGAAGAGAGTTCCCGACCTCATAGCAGTCTTTAATCACGTGCAACGCGAATTTTGGTAGGGGCGAACGGCCATTCGCCCCTATTCACTTGAGAGATACTGTAATTTGGATAGAATTTAACTACGCTCAAGGTGAGTGTGCTAAGGCGAACGGGCGATCGCAGTATTCAGTTAACTCAGGAGTGAAATTAACCCAGGAGTGAGGTGGTTAGAAATACCAGTCCAACTGCACAGATCGCTAAACCAGAAAAGCGGATAGCTGCGGGTTGTCCAGACGTTGTTTGAAGAATTGCTTTGCCAATTTGCTGAGTAACTGCTGCAATGCCAAACTGAATCAGCGTGAAACCAGCCAGGTATGCCAGGATAGGAGTCATTTCTGCACCAATGACTGCTTCACCATAGGCATAACCGTGAAAGAGTCCAGCGATCGCCCCTAACCCTATCACCATCAACCCATTCAAGTTCTTTTCAAACAGCAGCATCGCACCGAACGCTACAACGGAACCAGCAATGACTAATTCAGCTCCAGGCAGATTAACCGCCGCTAGGTGCAGACTAGTTCCCAACATTGCAGATAACAAAAAAGCTAAAACTACAAAAATTCCTTTTGACTGCTTAGCTGCAATTAAGCCGATCGCCACCACAAACACAAGATGATTTAGCTCGATTACAGGGTGTCCCAATCCTGATAGAAACCCTTCTATAAAATTGGTTGGAGTCTCGCCGCCAAAGGGATGGTGAGCCAGAGCTGGGAGCGCTGCTGCAAGCCAACTCACGCCAGTCAGTAAAGAAATTGCCCAGAAGCGGCTCAGTCTTTGAGTGATTTGACTGAATATAGAAACAAGCGAATTTAACATAATTTGCACTTCAAAAATAGGTAGAAGCAGACTCATCGATCGGTGTATTAGCAAGACGTTTAAGAGATATCCCTAAAAATTCAACTAATGGCTTTTGCGGGAGTTCGTCCCTTCTAATCGACGAAGCGAAGGTATCATATCACAGCGCCAAAGTTGCGAGAATGACTATCATTTCGTAGAGGACTGGCTATGCGGAGCCTCCGCTTCAGTGAAGGAAATCACAGGTAGGGGCAAACATCCGTTCGCTGCTACTTGTGGTTTGTTCAAACGCAGGACAGATTGTTGTAGCCACTGACAAGCCTTTGGCTGGGGGCTAAAGACCTTTAGACTAAACCTAAAGCCCTCAACCCACAGCCAAAGATTTTGCATTTGGCAATTAAAGCAAGCTACCTGCGTAAAAACTACTTAAGAATGCCAAAGTAGAAGGCTGCAACTAAAAAATTGCCCACCAATAAGAGGACGGCCCAAAGTGTGCGATAAGGGTAGGGAGGCTTTCCCGAAGTCGCAACGTCTTCTTTCAGTCTTGCTTGTTTAGAAGTCATGGGAATCAATTCCTAATGGTAACTTTACGTGTGAACTCAAACCTAAATTAATTATTAACTGTCGCATGACAAAGCACAGCCCCCAATTGACAGAACTCAATATTACAGCGCTTCGCGCTCAAATGTGTCTAGATTTTTTGTTGTGTGCCGCGCTGAGCGCGGCACACAACAAAAAATCTGTGGCTTAGGCAATTGAAAATTGCTGTAATTCTGCGGTATTGCTGATTTGGCACTGCTGGCAGCTTAGGGCTACTCGCTCTCTCCAGCGTGGTATGAGCTACGAACAAGCGGACCAGAGCGGACATGGGTAAAACCTAAATTGCGGGCGATCGCCCCCAACTCCTCAAATTCCTCCGGTGTCCAGTACTTCTGCACGGGTAGGTGGGCCAGGGAGGGACGCATATATTGACCGAGAGTAAGGCGATCGCACTTCACCGCTCTCAAGTCCTGCATCACTTCAACCACTTCGACTTTGGTTTCCCCGTGTCCCAACATCAGCCCAGATTTGGTAGGAATCGACGAGTCAAGTTCTTTGACGATTTGCAGAACCTGAAGCGATCGCTCATATTTTGCACCCCGCCGCACGGGAGCCTGGAGCCGGCGCACCGTCTCAACGTTGTGGTTATAGCAAGCAGGCTGAGCCTTGACCACCGTTGCAATTCGCTGTTGCTGGGTATTTCCGGCCGCGCCCCCCCAGAAGTCAGGGGTCAACACTTCAATTTGGGTTTCAGGATTGACCTGGCGAACTGCCTCCATCGTCTGAGCAAACCATCCTGCCCCCTGGTCAGGCAGATCATCTCGCGCCACCGAAGTCAGCACCACATAGCGCAACCCCAGTAGCCGAACTGACTCAGCAACTTTCTGCGGCTCCTCCGGGTCTAGCGGCATTGGAGCATGACCTTTATCGACCTGACAAAATCCGCAGGCACGGGTGCAGGTCGGGCCCATCAGCAAAAAAGTAGCGGTTTTTTGGGCATAGCACTCTCCCCGATTGGGGCAGCGCCCTTCTTCACAAATTGTGTGAATCTGTCGCTGCTTAATAATCTGCTGCACTGTTGAGATTTCGCTCGCTTTGCCAATGGAACGACGCAGCCAATGGGGAAGGGGGGAGGGCGATCGCCTTCCTCCTGCTGACAAAGAATCCTCCGAAACTGGGTTCGAGACTTGATTTATGTCTAGAGGCATATCGTTCAATCTGCTTATTTGTGTAGAGGACGATAAGATTTGGGATAACTAGATGAAGTAGAGGTAATGATCCTGATTCTAAGAATTAAAATATCTTTGCCAGCATGATCAACCTGAATGCGCTCATTTAGCGGATAGTTAGCAAATAGTTTTGCTGCAAACCCCGGTGTCTGGCTAAAATGCAAGCTATTCCGCAGATCAGAAGCTACACTAGTCCATGACGCAATATGATGTTGCAGTGCAGATCGCACAGGGCAACCGCTTATTTGACCTGTGCGCCACTCAAGCTACTGTAATTCGGGTTCTTATTCCTCTATAGGCAGTCTAGCAAGACCCTACCCCCTTCGTTTGTTCCTTCAAGTCACACAGAGGAGTCCATTGTGGCAAGTCACAAAATCCTAGTCATCGATGACAGCAGAGTTATCCGCAACATGGTAAGAGATATGTTGCCTAAAGGTAACTTTCAAGTCCTAGAAGCCAAAGATGGGATTGAAGGACTCGACACAATCCGACAAGAGCGCCCTAACCTGATCATGTTAGATTTTCTGTTGCCCCGCATGAGCGGCTGGGAAGTCTTCCAGCAAATTCAGGGACAGACTGACTTGCAAAGTATTCCCCTGGTGTTGATGTCGGGTCGTCGAGAAGAAGTCACCGAAAAGATTTCAGAACCTTTTGAGTATTTTGAATTCATTGAAAAGCCGTTTGAGCAGAAGCAACTGATTGAGGCAATCAAGTCAGCGATGGCGAAGGCTCGCCTGCCCCGCCGCCCTCAACCTGTGGCCGCCGCTCCAACCCCAACCGGCCCTGCCGCCAGCGTTGGCTCAGCCGAAGTTGAAGCACTCAACCAAAAGATTGCCAAGATGCAGGGCGAAATCGATACGCTGAAGAAACAAATGGCTCAGCTTCTGACCTTTATTAAGCAAAAGCTGAAGTAACTCAAGAATTCCTAATCCAAATCTCGCCTGCCTTCCAGGGCACGTGCCAGAGTGACCTCATCGGCATATTCTAAATCGCCGCCCATTGGCAAACCAAATGCAATGCGGGTTACTCGTGTGAAAGGCTTAAGCAACTGCCCAACGTAGAGGGTCGTTGTTTCGCCTTCAACGCTGGGGCTAATCGCTAGAATTACTTCTTTGATACTCTGTTGGCTAACTCGTCGTACAAGCTGCGTAATGTGAAGCTGATCGGGACCTATGCCATCAATGGGTGAAATCAGTCCGCCCAACACGTGATATTTCCCCTTGTACTCGCGGGTTCGCTCTAGGGCAATGACATCTCTAGAATCGGCAACGACGCAGATAGTGTTGTGGTCTCGGTTGGGGGCGCTACAGATTTCGCACACAGGCTCAGCCGATAGATGAAAGCATACCGAACAAAAGCCCACCTGCTGCTTGGCTTCCATTAGCGCTTGAGCCAGCGCTTTGACTTCTTCTTCAGGACGCTTGAGAATGTGCAGCGCAAGCCGCTGAGCCGTCTTTGGCCCAACACCAGGCAACCGCTGAAATTGCTCGATTAGACGAGCCAGAGGGCGTGTGTAAGCTGTCAGAATTCCTCCAGGTTGTTCCTGCTTAAAATTCGATCATATAGCAATCCTCTGAGGGTTGTGGGCTACCCTTGATGTAGCTGGTGTGATAAGTAGCGCCCGTTTTTGGGTTTGAAGTAGCTTGACCGAGTTCGCTGTTGAGACAAGACGACAAGAGGGCAAACTATGAAACTCGTTTTTTTAACTGCGGTAATGCTTTTGAGCGCTGTGGGAGCCACTTCTGCTTGGGCTAACAGCTTGCAAACTGAGTCGGTTGGCGTTCCTCAAGGTGACGCATCTCAGCTTTTATTGCCAGAGCAGGAGCCGTCTGAAGAATTTGAATTTGATGGCGATCGCCTCAATACTTTAGAAAACAACATCAACCAAACCGTCTCTGGCGAAGATGAGAACCGCTCTAATATTATTCGGCCACCCAGCGAACTAGGGCTGCCGCAAGATCTAATTATCATTGACTCAGACAGCGGTCCTGCGATTGGCACGGAACTATGATTGACCTTGCGTAGGGTTGTATATCCCTTTTCTGCGGGGTGGGCATTGCCCACCCTCCCTGGGATGCTTCAAGCTGACAAAAACCTTTACCTTAAAAGGTGAACAGCACCTACGCACCCCACAAATTTAGAAGAATCAGACCTTCAGCCCAACGATTTTTTGTACTGCTTCAACAATTTGAGGTGGCTGCACAATCGTCAAATTTTCTAGAAGTCCGTTGTAGGGCGTGGGAATGTCCTGCGAAGCTAGTCGAAGGACCGGAGCATCTAACTCATCAAACAGGCGATCGTTGATTGAAGCCGTCAGTTCAGCCCCAATTCCCCCTGACCTCATACACTCTTCCACAATGATGACGCGATGGGTCTTGCAAATCGAGGCTCCGATCGCCTCAAAATCAAACGGCTTCAGCGAAATTAAATCGATAACTTCTGGGTCAAACCCCTCTTTGGTCAACGTTTTCACTGCATTCATGACGTGGTGACGCATCCGCGAATAGGTGAGAATAGTCACATCTTCGCCCTGACGCACCAGTTCGGCTTTATCCAGCGGCAGCAGGTATTCTTCCGCTGGCAAGTCTTCTTTTAGGTTATAAAGCAGCACGTGTTCAAAGAACAGCACCGGATTGTCATTGCGAATGGCGGATTTGAGCAGTCCTTTGGCGTTGTAGGGCGTAGAGCAAGCCACCATCTTTAGCCCCGGAACGCCCTGGAAGTAGGCTTCGAGCCGCTGGGAATGTTCTGCCCCAAGCTGTCGCCCTACGCCACCGGGCCCGCGAATCACCATTGGAATTTTGAAATTGCCGCCGGAGGTGTAGCGCAGCATTCCAGCGTTGTTAGCAATTTGGTTGAACGCCAGCAGCAGAAAGCCCATGTTCATCCCTTCGATGATCGGGCGCAGACCTGTCATTGCGGCCCCGACCGCCATTCCAGTGAAGCTATTTTCAGCGATCGGCGTGTCGAGAACGCGCAGATCGCCATACTTCTTATATAAATCTTTGGTGACTTTATAAGAACCGCCATAGTGCCCCACGTCTTCGCCCAAGATAAAGACGGAGGAGTCTCGCGCCATCTCTTCGTCGATCGCTTCACGTAAGGCGTTAAATAGGAGGGTTTCTGCCATCTGGAGATTCAAATCGGTTTGATAGTTCAGTCTAAAATCTTAACTGCTCGTGGGAAGGATTGCTCAAAAATTGATTTTTGGATGGCGCTTTGTCGCTGATCTAGACTGGGGATGGCGGGTAACAGGAATGAAGCTGACGAGGGAAAAGTATGAGCGATCGCTACTTCAACAACTTCAACGACTTCAACGACGACTTTGACGATGATTTTGAGGATGACGATTTTTTGGAAGACTCAGATCTGGGTGCTAGGGAAATAGGGGGCGATCGCAATTCTGCCGTACTTCGCCCATTCATTCAGGAAATTGAGCAAATTCCGCCTGAGCATCTGGCTAACCTGCTTCAGATGATTCGTCTATTTCGTCAGAGCGTCACCCTGGCTGAGCAGAGTGCCAGAGCAGAAGCGCAAAATTCTCCACCGATTCAGCCTACCGTGTTGCCGCCTGCTGAACCGATAGACACGACACCAACTGATGCGATACCAATTGATGCGGCTCCGACAGACTCAGGTATAACTTCAATCGATCCCATTGAGAAGCTGTTGAGGCGATCGCAGTTTGACTCCCTTGATGTTCCCACAACCGATCCAGTAACTCCCCTCCCAACTGAGTTACCCCAAGAACCACCGTTAATTCCCCTTCGACTGCCTCGGACATCCGCAGCCAATGCTCAGCCTGCTGAATCTGCCGCTGAGTCTGCTGTTGAAGTGGTTGAACCTGTCGAATACGCTGTCAAACCTGAAACTGAAGACGAATCTGACTGGGATGAGCTAATGGATTTTCTCGACCAGGACACCCCAAAAGATTTCCGCGAAGAAAACGGTTCGCGTGATAACGATTGGGACGAATATTTCCGACCTTCTCCTTAAAGACAATCAAACTCAGGTTAATCTCATCTGCGATCGCCATAATGACAAAAGCAGAACTTGTGACGAATGGCTATGACTCATCGACGCAGCAAATATACCAGACGTAAAGTGTTGAGACGACTGGGGCTTGTAACTGGAGCATTAGCCCTTCCGTCTGCAATTCGGGCGATCGCTCATCGTCCCCAACCCAAATCCCCAGCAGTCGCCTCGGCAGCAGCGGCAAAACCATTGGAAATCGTTCAGGCACCTGCGCCTGCGATCGCCACTCCATCTGTCAGTTCCTCTGCCAGTCCCCATCGCGTCGTGCTGGTCAAGACGGACGATCGGGTTGCAGGCACTCGGCGAGCGATTGAGTTGTTTCAGCCGCAAAGCTTTTCTGGCAAAACAGTATTCCTCAAGCCCAACTACAACACAGGTGATCCCGCTCCTGCGGCGACTGATGCCAACTCGTTAGAAGCGCTGATTCAGGAGATTCAACAGGGCGGAGCCAGCCAGATTACGGTAGGCGATCGCAGCGGTATGGCAGATACCCGACAGGCGATGCAGACCAAAGGCGCATTTGACCTGGCAGAGCGCTATGGGCTAAATGCGATCGTGTTTGACGAACTGGCGCGAGACGACTGGCAATCCTTTCCGGCAGAAGGAACAAACTGGCAGCGGGGCTTTGCGATCGCCCGTCCAGTTCTCAATGCCGACGCGATCGTGAGTACCTGCTGTCTCAAAACCCACCGCTTTGGCGGTCACTTCACCCTATCGCTAAAAAATACGATTGGGATGGTCGCCAAATACCTTCCCGGCGATTCCTACAACTACATGAGAGAACTGCACTCCTCGCCCACCCAGCGGCTGATGATTGCTGAAGTCAACAAAACTTACCGTCCAGCACTGGTGCTGGTAGACGGCGTAGAAGCCTTTGTCGGAGGCGGTCCTGAAGCAGGCACAGTCGCCCGACCCGGCGTGATTTTAGCGGGAACCGATCGAATTGCGGTAGATGCCGTAGGTATTGCAATTTTGCGATCGCTTGGCACCACCAACTCCATCTCCAACGGCTCCATCTGGAACCTGGAACAAATTCGTCGCGCTGCTGATCTAGGATTAGGAGCCACAAACGCCGACCAGATAGAAATCATCACCGCCGACACCGCCAGCACTCAGATGGCTGACGAAATCCGCAGATTCATGTAACCTTATAGGTTCAATTTTGATTTAGCTGCTACTGGTTCTCAAGCTTATCAGGAGCCATCTCATTTCACCTGTTTCACCTGTGTTGAAACAGCAAGACCAGATATTTGGACAAACCTGTTTTGTCATACCAATTCTTTGTAAAGCTGCACGGAACAAGGGGCTTAAGCTCCTTGTCTCGCAAGGATTCGCTCTGTGCAAGCTCAAATGGAATTGGTATCACTTAGAGGCTGCTGAATTCTTGCTGTTGAACATAGCTGATGTAATGAAGTGGGAAGTTGCAACCATGATCAAAATCTTTAAAGCAGATGCACTGCTCTATACCCCCTTCGTTAAATCAAAAGGGTTCAATTTTTTAGCAGAACAGGGCATTGTAATTACTGAAAATGAAGCAGATTGCAATCTGTTTGTCGCTCAAAAGTGCAGAAATCTAATTCCGTTTCAACTGAGATATGGAGCTAAAAAAGAGTATCTAACCTGGTCACATGAACCTCGCTGGGACACTCATTTTACAAGTAAAGTAAAGTGGTTTAATCTGCCAACTGTTCATGTGATGAATGTTTATACAGGCGACATTTACCTCAACAACTATTACACTGTCAATAGCAATGGCATTCAAACAATCGATCGCCTGCTAAAGCCATTCCATGAAAGCAACTTTCCTGATTTTAAGCATAAAAAAGTTGCAGCTTTAATGTTCTGCCGCAACAATCGTTATCGATGGAGCCTGAAGCGAGACGGGAAGGAGCTAGATTTGTGCTATCTCAGAACCCGTATCGCTCTGCAAGGTCATAAATCAGGAAGAGTTGATGTTTACGGTAGAGGTTGGCCCAGAGGTATTTCATTAGAAGACTCTAGAGGGGAAGGTTGGGAAGAGAGAAAAGCAAAAATTTTGAGAAATTACCACTTCAACTTGTGTTTTGAAAATACGAATACAGACTATTACTGCACGGAGAAAATCTGGGATAGCATTAAGCATGGTTGCCTCCCTATCTACTACGGGCAGGGCAACAAAATTTATGAAGATTTTCCGCCAAACAGCTTTTTAGACTACTGCGATTTTGGCAGTCCAGATTTGCTCTTTAAATATATTGACGCGATGACGGTGGAGGAATTTAGAGCGCGAATAAATCTTTGCATTGATGCGTATAACCGAGCATTTGAAAGGCTTGAAGCATCCTCTAATTCATTTTACGAAGAGATGCTGCTGAAAATTGTACAAAAAGCAAAGGCACTTTTGGCAAATAGTGCTGGTAGTCGTGTGTAAATGATCTTACTCACATCTCCTTTGGGTGCGCTAACCAATTGACGTACCATTTATGGAGAGGTGGTATCAGTTGTTTCTGCTTCTACTTCCAGTTCAACTTCTGCATAGATCCTGGAAAATTCTCTGGGATCATCTGCAATGTTGCGATCGCCCTTCTCTAACCGGATTGCTAACACCTTTCCCTGTTTCTGGGAAAGCAGGTAATCTGCGATCGCCCGCTTAATGTCTTTTTCCTGCAAAATGATTTTAGTTTCCATCCTGTTAGCCATACATAAATTCGTTCCTGAAACTCGTAACGCCAATTTGACTATATGGTGTAGTGGATTCTTTAGCAGATAGAACTCCCCCAAAGGCTGAGTTTTATCGTGAAAGCAAATTATTTTCGTTACTGACGCTGGGATTGCCGTGAAACTAATTCAAACTGCTGTGGGGCGATCGCTCCTTTTAGGGCTGATTACGCTGGTGATGATTTTGGGGTTGAGTCGAGGGGCGATCGCCAAAATCGCCTCCTGGAATTCGGGCACTCCTTCGATCCTCATTAGCCAGTCCAATGAAGATAGCGGTGCCTCAGCCCAATCCATCCGCCAACCTGTAGTGTTACGAGGAATACCGCTGCCAGAGCCACCCTTTCCAGAGCCAATTTTGCCAGGGGCAACGCCTCTTTGGGCGGGGACAACGACTTCGCCATCAGGCTATATTCCCCGGCAGGAGAGCGCTCCGGCACATCCTACTAACTACGGTGAGCGGTTTACTCAAGATGCAAACGGTAGACCCGTCTTGAATGATTTGATTGTGGTGATTCATGAAACTGTCGGATCTGCCTCCAGCGCCATCAACACCTTTCAAACGCCCCATCCGCGAGACGAAGACCAGGTTAGCTATCACTCTCTAATCAAGCGAGACGGCACTGTAATTTACATCGTGCCGCCTGAAATGAGAGCTTTTGGCGCAGGCAGTTCTGTCTTTGAGGGGCCCAACGGCTCTGAAACCGTGCAAACCAATCCCGCCTTTGCGTCTTCAGTCAACAACTTTGCCTATCACACTTCGTTAGAATCCCCTGCTGACGGGCGCGGCAACAGCCGAGGACACAGCGGCTATACCGAAGCGCAATATCAATCACTCGCTTGGGTGGTCGCCCAAACCCACGTTCCTGCTCAAAGAATTACAACTCATCGAGCCGTCGATCGCTCAGGCACCCGCCGCGATCCCCGCAGCTTCAATGCACAGCGGCTTGTAGAATTGCTGAGTACCTATTAAATCGGGATGAAAGGATTTGAACCTTCGACCCCCTCGTCCCGAACGAGGTGCGCTACCAAGCTGCGCTACATCCCGTAATTGCAGATTTTATACTGATCAACCTTAAACTAGCCTACCATAGCGGCAGAGCATCCAAGTTACTCCCTGGAGGTTCTGATTTCCTCGCTTCCTGACTCTTGTTAAGATCAGGCTTATTAACGTTTTGGTGGTTTTTAGCGTGACTGTTAAGCCAGATTGGTTAAGGGTTAAAGCGCCTCAGTGGGAGCGGGTCGGTAATGTCAAGGAGATTTTACGGGATCTATCGTTGAATACGGTTTGTGAAGAAGCTTCCTGCCCTAACATTGGCGAGTGCTTTAGTCACGGTACGGCAACTTTTTTAATTATGGGGCCAGCCTGCACGAGAGCTTGCCCCTACTGCGACATTGATTTTGAAAAGAAGCCTAAGCCGCTTGACCCCACTGAACCGTCTCGCCTAGCAGAAGCGGTTCGCCGGATGAACTTAAACCATGTGGTGATTACGTCCGTCAATCGCGATGATTTACCCGATGGCGGCGCAGCTCAATTTGTTCGGTGCATTGAGGCGATCCGCGTTGTTTCTGCTAAAACCACGATTGAGGTTTTAATCCCAGACCTGTGCGGTAACTGGCAGGCGCTAGAGGTAATTTTGCAAGCTCGGCCAGATGTGCTGAACCACAATATGGAAACGATTCCCCGACTGTATCGGCGGGTGCGTCCTCAAGGAGAGTATGAGCGAACTCTGGAATTGTTGAGGCGATCGCACCACTTCGCGCCCTCCGTTTACACCAAATCAGGAATCATGGTCGGTCTGGGCGAAACAGATACAGAAGTGCGCCAGGTGATGCAAGACTTGCGATCGGTCAACTGCGATATTTTGACGATTGGACAATATCTTCAGCCAACGTCCAAACATCTATCCGTACAGCAGTTTGTTACGCCCGACCAGTTTGCTGCATGGCAGCAATTTGGCGAATCGATAGGTTTCCTTCAGGTTGTTTCCTCGCCCCTGACCCGCAGTTCCTATCATGCTGAGCAGGTGCAGGAGTTGATGCAGCGCTACCCCCGTGCGGCTAACCCGTAATTTCACTTAACTTAATGAATAAAGATTGGGTGAAGTCTCTGTGGGTTTGGGCATAATTAGTTTGCTAGCGTCTAACTGGCTGATTCATGACATCCGAACCCTTTTTGACCGTTAACGACCAGCCCATTTCCCTGGGGCAAGCAATTCGCTATTTACAAACGGGGAGAAAATTTGACGCATTCATTGGCGAGATCGTTCGTCAGTTTGTGGTTGATCAGGAGTTACAAACTCGTGAAGACCTTAAAATCAGCACCGCCGCTGTCGAGCAAGCCGTGATTGATTTTCGCCTGGAGCAGCAGCTTACCGATCCAAAGCAGTTTCAGGAATGGCTCTCCAGCAACGGAATGGACTACGAAGCATTCCACAATCAGGTTTCTTCTGGCTTCAAACTGCGAAAGCTCAAAGAGGACATAGCGCTCTCCAAGCTGCAAGAATATTTCATCGAGCGCAAGATTTTTCTAGATCGGGTTGTTCTTTCCCGAATCATCGTGGCCGACAAGGAATTAGCTGAGGAGCTGAGAAGCCAAATTGCGGAAGGCGCAAAGTTCGAGCAGCTTGCAAAGGAATATTCCCTCACTGACGACCGTATCGTGAACGGCATGGTCGGCCCGATCAGCCGAGGCACAATGCCAGATATGCTGCGGGCAGCGGTCGATCTAGCGCAACCTGGAGAAATCGTTGGGCCGCTGGGCATGGAAGATCGCTGGGCGCTGTTTCGCGTGGAAGAATTTCTGCCAGCCTCGTTGGACGATCTGCAATTAAGGCAAAGCCTGATGGATGAGCTATTTGAACAATGGCTAATGGACAAAATCCAGGGATTGCCGATTAAGTTGCAGGTGGGATCATGATTACCGATGACCAGATAGCGAGAATTCCCTGGGGTTCTCCTCCGCTGAACTGGCTATCTTCCGAGCAGCAAGTTCGGCTTAAAGATCAGGCAAAGACTCGCTATTGCGGGCTAGGAGAGGTGATTTGGTCTACGGATACGCCCGGAAGTCAGTTTTTAGTAGTTTCAGGAAATGTGCGCCTGATCCCAGATGAGGGAAAGCCAACGGTGTTAAAGTCAGGCGACTGGTTTGGAGATTTCCCAGAACTGATGGACCAGTGGAAAGCCAGAGCTTCCAGCAAGGAAGTTGTCCTGATTCAATGGGATTCGCAGGCGTGGAGGGCGATCGCCACTCCCGAAATCAAACAGTTTTGGCTAACGCTGCGATCGCGCTATCAGCCTGAATTTTCTACCGCGCCGCAGCCTGTTTCTGGCTTTCCGTTCGTGTCTGCCGTCAACACCGCTGCGGCCTGTCTAACGATGCTGTGTCAGCACTTGGAAATGCCAGCCCAGTTGGAATGGGTGCAGCGCCAACTCAGAGGGCAGCGCCCCAAAGACCTGACCGATACGGGCGAAAAGCTGGGACTGCAACTGCGGCGAGTGCTGGTGAGCAACTGGCAGGATTTGCGCCAGCTTACCCTACCGGGGCTGATTCGCTGGCGGCAAGAGCGCTGGGTGGTGGTTTATGCAGTGAGGGGCGATCGCCTGATTATCGCTGACCCAATGAACCCTAACCAGACCTGCGAAAGCATTCCCAGAACCATGCTGGAGGAAGTTTGGGACGGGCAACTCTGGCAAATAGAACTCGTTCAAAAGCAGGAAAAATTTAGCCTTACCTGGTTTTTGCCTGCTGTTTGGCGCTTTCGCCATCTGCTGGGAGAAGTGCTGCTGGCTTCCTTCACGCTGCAACTGTTGGGATTGGCAACTCCGATCATTACCCAGGTGGTGATCGATAAGGTGATGGTGCAGGAAAGCCTGGCCACGCTAGATGTCATGGCGATCGCCCTGCTTGCGGTTGCCATCTTCGAGGCGCTGCTGGGTACCTTGCGGATGTTTATCTTTACCCACACGACCAATCGGCTCGATTTGGGGCTTTCTGCCCAGCTTTTTCGACATTTGATGCGGCTACCGCTGTCTTATTTTGAGTCGCGTCGGGTCGGAGACACCGTTGCTAGAGTGCAGGAACTTGAGGAAATTCGCCAGTTTCTCACCAGCACCGCCCTGACCGTCATCCTCGACAGCATCTTCTCAGTCGTCTATCTGGCTGTCATGTTTTACTACAGCGTTCGCCTGACCGGGGTAGCGCTGGCAGTGATCCCGCTGTTCGCCATTCTGACGCTGATTAGCACCCCCATCTTACGCAACTGGCTGAATGAAACCTTCAACCGCAGTGCCGACAGCCAATCCTTTCTCGTAGAAACAATCACGGGTATTCACTCGGTGAAGGCCCATGCCGCAGAGAAGGCATCGCGCGATCGCTGGGAAGGACTCTACGCCCGCTTCATTCGTACAGGCTTCAAAGCCAACACTACCGCCAACATCAGCAACCACATCGGTGATTTTCTTACCAGTTTCTCGGCCCTGCTGATCCTCTGGTTTGGGGCAAGGTTAGTCATCAATCAGGACTTCACCATCGGTCAACTCGTCGCCTTTCAAATGCTCTCTGCCAGAGTGACAGGTCCGTTACTGCGGCTAGTACAGCTTTGGCAAAACCTCCAGGAAGTGCTGCTCGCCGTTGATCGCATCGGCGACATTCTCAACATCGCTCCTGAAGCCGAACCTGGAACAGGTCTGGTGTTGCCGCCGCTGAGAGGGCAGGTCAACTTTGACCAGGTGTTTTTTCGCTATCAGGCAAACCAGGAACCGATTTTGCGCGGCGTTTCCTTCGACGTAGAACCGGGGATGTTTGTCGGCATCGTCGGCCGCAGCGGCTCCGGCAAAAGTACGCTCTCCAAGCTGATTCAGCGGCTTTACCAATCTGAGTCCGGGCGAATTTTGATCGACGGGTTTGATATCAAAAGTGCAGATTTGGCTTCCCTCCGTCCTCAAATTGCCGTTGTGCTGCAAGAAGATTTCCTGTTCAACGGCTCAATTCTAGAAAATATCATGCTAGGAAATTCTGATGTGACGGCTGAGCAGGTTGTAGAAGCGGCTCGTCTTGCCGTCGCCCATGATTTCGTTTGCGATCTGCCCGATGGCTACGAAACAGGTGTAGGGGAACGAGGCACCGCTCTATCTGGCGGACAGCGACAAAGAATTACCCTGGCACGGCTGTTTCTCTCCCAGGCTCCAATCTTGATTCTCGATGAAGCCACCAGCAGCCTCGACGCAGAAACCGAACAGCAGGTGTTAGAAAACCTTCAGCGCGTTTCTAAAGATCGCACGATGTTTTTAACCGCTCACCGTTTTGCGCCGCTAAAACGAGCCGATCTAATCCTGGTCATGGAAAAAGGCGTAATTGCCGAACGGGGAACGCATGATTCGCTAATTCAGCAAAAAGGACTTTACTGGTCGCTCTATCAGCGGCAGCAGATGTCTATTTAACCTACCGACTGGCGGCGACGAGCGGTAGCTAATTTATGCATCGAACAGGTCATTGCGTAGCGAAACTTGCCAACCATTGTCTGTCAGGCGAAGCTTCAAATCACTACAAGTTTGTAGGAATTTGATGTATTTACTGCCTAAATTCAGGTCTTCCATCACCTCTGTCACCGACTGTCCATGTATAGCTGTAGTCAGCTAGGTTAGGACAAGGACACTTTGGTGGCGCGGCTCCACCGCGCCACCAAAGTGTCCTAATCAATATGGCTACCGCTATAGTTGCTTAAATTGTGTACTCAAGGTTCCGTTAACCTCTATAGCAATCCCATTTGATTTGTGAAAAAGATGATTTGTGAAAGTGCCCGCCCGGAGGGCGGGCACTTTCACAAATCATTTAGGAGCGCTATATGAAAACGAATGCAGTTCGTATTTTAGATGATTTGGGCATTGTGTATGAGCTTCGAGACTACGAAGTTGATCCAAATGATTTGGCAGCGGAAAGAGTCGCCGAAAAAGTTGGATTGCCGCCTGAGCAAGTCTTTAAAACCCTCGTTGCCAGGGGCGATCGCCAGGGTGTTTGTCTCGCCGTAATTCCTGGGAATGAACAGCTTGATTTAAAAGTGCTGGCAAAGCTGACGGACGATCGCAAAGTAGATACCGTTCCCCTCAAGGAAGTACAGCCGCTCACGGGCTACATTCGCGGCGGCGTGACTGCTTTAGCCTGCAAAAAAGACTATCCCGTTTATGTTGATGAAACAATTGAGCTATTCGATCAAATTGCCGTCTCAGCAGGTGTTCGCGGCACGATGATTTTACTGGCTCCGGCAGATTACCTGAAGGCTGTGAAAGGGAAGGTGGGGGCGATCGCCAAAAGCAAGTAACAATTCTGGTCAGCATCCAGTTTGGAAGGCTAAAGTCGTAGAACATTCACCAGCATGGGCGACACTCCGGTAGACATCTATGAATTCTGATAAAAAGCAATTTCAACAGTGGGAGCAAGAATTACGCGATCGCGAGTTAGCCGTTCGTTTGCGGGAGTTAGAAGCAGAAGTCAACCAACAGCACCCTCCGCATCACGCTCACCTTAGAAATGCTGCCCCCCGTGCTGAGCCGCTCAACGTCCTCAAGCGCTTTTACAGAAGGCTAGAGAACATCGCTAAATTTATTGGAATCGTAGTGCTAATGATCATTAGCATTCAAATTGCAAGCTGGTTAGCGGGCACGTTTATGGTCATCGGAATTGTTTGGCTGGCTTACAAAATCTTCTTTGAGAACGATTAATCATGGGCTATAAAGTTGAAACTCACAATTTCTTGCAAGACCTTGACCGGATTGCCAAAGTTCGTCAGGAAATTGCAGGTTATCTAGAAACCATTTCTAAAACCCTCACAGCCGCAGAGTCCGCAGCCGCAGAAGCCTCTGGCAAATTAGGTTTAGACCAGGAAATTGCTGATATCAGCATTGCCGGAAAAAACTTACGCCAGGGTTCATTTCGGCTGCTCGTTTTGGGCGACATGAAGCGAGGCAAAAGCACATTTTTGAATGCGCTGATTGGCGAAAACCTGTTGCCTAGTGATGTCAATCCCTGTACTGCACTGCTGACGATTCTCAAGTTTGGGCCAGAGAAGCAGGTTACGGTTCACTTTAACGACGGTAAGTCGCCTGAGCAGATTGATTTTAAGCTGTTTAAGCAGCGCTACACGATCGATCCCCAGGAGGCAAAACAGCTAGAACAGCAGCAACAGCAGGCGTTTCCCGATGTCAGTCATGCGGTCGTAGAATATCCGCTGCCGTTGCTCGAAAAAGGCGTTGAGATTGTCGATAGTCCGGGGTTAAACGATACCGAAGCCCGGAATGAACTGTCGCTCGGCTACATTAATAGCTGTCACGCCATTCTGTTTGTGCTGCGGGCATCACAACCCTGCACCCTGGCAGAGCGTCGCTACCTGGAAAACTATATTAAAGATCGCGGGCTGTCGGTGTTCTTTTTGATTAATGCCTGGGATCAGGTCAAGGAAGGACTGATTGATCCCGACGATCCAGAGGAACTGGAGGAAGCGGAGAGCAAGCTGCGAAAGGTTTTTCACACCAATCTGGTGGACTACTGCCAGGTAGATGGACAAGATATTTACAATGAACGGGTATTTGAAATTTCCGCCATTCAAGCGCTGCGGCGACGGATTAAGGATGCTTCTGCATCACTGGAGGGCACGGGCTTTCCAGAATTTATGGGCGCACTCAATACTTTTTTGACGCAAGAGCGGGCGATCGCAGAATTTCGTCAAGCTCGAACCCTAGCTCGCCAAGCCAACCTGCGAGTCAAGCAAGCCGTCGAACGTCGTATTCCCCTGCTCGATCAGGATGTAGAAGAGTTAAAACAGCGAATTAGCTCCGTAGAGCCAGAATTTTCTAAGCTGAGCCAAATTCGGGATGAGTTTCGAGATGAGATTCGGCAGATGCGCGATCGCAAAGCACGGGCGATCGCCGACTCCTTCCGCACCTATGTTCTCAGCCTGGAAAATACCTTTGAGCAAGACTTTTTGCGCTACCAGCCCTCAGAGCTACAGTTTCTAGATTTCTTTAGCGAAAGCAAGCGAGAGCAGTTTAACCGCTCCGCCCAGCAAGGGTTTCAGCAGTACGTCAACGACAAATTTTTTGCCTGGACGCTCACCGCCGAAAAAGACCTGGAAGTTGCCTTCGCTGAACTGTCTCAAAGTGCTGCGAGATATGGCGCGTCCTATACCGGAGTGACGGATCGAATTACTGAAAAGCTGACAGGGCAAGACATTCAAACCAGACTCAATTTGACTGGAGAAGACGACACCCCCGGCTGGGCAAAATGGGCAATGGGACTTTTCTCATTAGCGGGCGGCAATCTCGCCGGAGCCGCCCTTGCCGCCACCGGGTTTAATTTCAAAAGCATTTTGCTGAATCTGGTTGCCACTTGGGGAATTGCGCTGCTGTTTGCACCCATTTTGGGTCCTTTCGGAATTCTGTTAGCCGGATTAGGCGTTGGGGCGCTTCAGGCAAACGATGCGCGTAAACAGTTTGCCAAAGCCATCAAGAAGGAACTGGTCAAACACTTGCCCCAAATCGCCCAGGAACAGTGGCAGCCCATCTACAGCGCAGTGCAGGAATGTTTTGATAGCTATGACCGAGAAGTTGCCAAGCGAATTAACGAAGACATTCAGTCGCGCAAGGCAGAACTGGACAATTTGCTGAAACAGAAGGAAACCCGCGAAGTTAACCGAGATGGGGAATTGGCAAGGTTGCGATCGCTCGAAACAACCGTCACCGACCAGTCTCAAAGGGTTGAAGCCGCTTACCAATCCTTGCTGTCCTAATCCTAAAGAGACTGCCATAGGGAAAGGCAGAAGGCTTATGACGGTACCACCTCGTCCACCTCGTTTCTAGGCTTTGCCTGGAAATGCCGCTTCGGAGGCTCTGCCTCTATGGCAAAAGGATGAAGGATGAGGGATGAGGGATGAATTGCAACCCTGGCTATCAGCAGCATTGGCAAGTCAACGTTGTCCTAATCATCGCTTCAACTGCTCTAGAACTGCATTCCTGGCTAAAAGCCAAGAACGAGAAATAAGTATTCCTGCTCTCTGCCACCCATCCTTACTTTTTACAAATCTCTAGCTCAAGCGCTTACACAGGAGTAGCTGTCTGGACTGTCCGAGAAACCAGTAGCTCAGGTTAGATTCAGCATATTTGATCTGATATCCAGCTTTGCGATAGAGCAGTCGCGCCTGGAAATTATTTTCCAACACGTGCAGGTAAAGTTCCTGAAAGCCCCATTCCAGAGCGACCCGTTCACAGGTCAAAAGCAACTGTTTCGCGACTCCCTGCCTGCGATATTCACGCTGTACCGCTAGATTTGACACATACAGATAGGCGCTGCTACGAGGTTGCCAAAATGATTGGGTACGTAAACCCATTTCAACCGTTCCCACCAGATTTTCCTCTCCCAGTGGGTGCCCTGACGATGCTGAAGAAGGCTGCTTAACTGCAACAAGGCAAATATAGTGAGCAGGCTTTGTCCGAAAGCGGTTTCGCAGATCTTCATAGATGCCCATGCGAAACAGCGGATAGAGCCAGCCGATCACTCCTTCTTTTGTGTGAAAGCTGCTGGAGAGTACATCTGCAAGGCGATTTAGGTCTTGTTGTCGCGCCGTTCGGACTAGAGCCGGAGCGGTGTCAAGGCGATCGCTAAACTCCCATTGATTAGATACCAAGGATAAAAAAATACCTGTGTTGAGATGAGGACATTTGCGCCTTACGCTTGAGAGGCAGAATGCTCTCATTTTAATCCTGAGACTTCAGACTATGCGCTGTATTAAGGGAATGACAAATCATAAGTTGAGGCTACATTCTAGGGCACTACGCGCCCTAACCAGGACGTAAAGCCGTAATGCTATAGGGGTTGTTTAAATTGAAACCGTTCAGAGAAATTTCACAGCCATAACTTTTACAAAACTTTAATGTCGCAAAGTAACGCCACTGTAACAGAGGCAGTTTATCGTTAGCTAACGGTTATCTACTTAACCCAGGTTTAAGCCGCACAAGCCTGTTTAGGTCTGCCTGCGGGAAAATTTAGCAGCTTTCGCCACAACCTTTTTCTCACTCTCAAGGCACGATAGGATCAAAAGCACAGCTTTGTCTGCTTGAGTAGAATTAGGGAAGTTCTAAAGGGGTGCAGTTCAGGGTACGGCTTTACGGTTAGCCTCTCACGCAGCGGTATATTTGGGTAGGGGTGTCTACGGTTGAGGCTAAAGCCTAAGTAAATGTCAGGATGTGCAAGGTGCGATCGCTATCTCAGGTCAAAAGCTACAGTTAGCCAAGAGATGGACAAGCTTCTAAAGCAGAATGTTGCGTTGCCTTGTGCGAGGCAGATTTTGTGACGGGCCAAAAACTTTGTCCGATTCCCTTCAATTCCTCCTAACTTAACTGCCCCTGAAGCAGGACGGTGCATGATATCTATAGATCACAGCAAGCCTAAAATTCTGGTCGTTGATGACGAACCAGATAATTTAGATCTGCTCTATCGCACCTTTCACCGTGAATTTAAGGTGCTAAGAGCAGAGAGCGGTCCTGTGGCGCTAGATATTCTGGCTAGGGAAGGAGATGTTGCGGTCATCATCTCCGATCAGCGGATGCCCTCCATGAGCGGAACTGAGTTTCTTAGCTTGACTGCAACTCAGTACCCTGACATTATTCGGATTATCTTAACGGGCTACACCGATGTCGAAGATCTGGTAGAGGCAATTAACTCTGGCAAAGTTTTTAAGTATGTCACCAAGCCCTGGGACGATGAGGAACTCAAGGTCGTCGTGCGGCAGGCGGTTGATACGCACAATGTGTTGAAGACTCGCACTCAAGAGCTTTGTCGAACACTGCGGCAGGAGTCGCTGCTGAATGCGGTAACCAATACGATTCGCAGTGCCCTGAGCTATCGGCAGATTCTTCAAACCATCGTGGAAACGGTGGGCCATATGTTTGAGGTAGACTGCTGCATTTTGCGTCCGTTTCACGACGATCGCGTCAGTGATGAGCTATTTGTGTACACGGCTCGTTTACCCGAATCGGCTGATGCGGCTACCAAAACTTCCTGGAATCTAGATGACCTGGCTAATACGCTCTGGGAGACGCGAGAAGTTCATGTGATGAACGATGCCCAGGCGGATGTGCAGGCTCCTCGTGATCAGGCAATTGGCGATCGCTGCCAACAGTCCTATCAAGCTACCCAAATTCAATCCAGCCTGGTGATCCCGCTGATTTGTCAGCAAGAGCTAATGGCGGTGTTAGCGCTTCATCAGTGCAGCAATTCTCGCATTTGGCAGGGCGATGAGGTGCAGCTAGTGGTGATGGTGGCAGACCAGGCGGCGCTGGCACTGTCTCAGGCACGCGCCTACGAGCAGGTGAGGGCGCTGGCAAAGCGAGAAGCGCTAGTCAACACGATTACGGCGGCAATTCGCTCTAGCCTTGACCCGCAAGAAATTTTTGCGGCAATTACCCAAAAGCTGGGACAAGCGCTTCATGCTGACGGTTGTGCTTTGTCGCTCTGGACTGAGGAAGACGAATTTGTTCAATGTGTGGGGCTGCATGATGCCAGTCACGACGTTGAAGCCTCTCAGACGATCGCCCTCCTACCCGCTGTAGAGCAACGAAACTGGCATGGCTGGGTGACAGCAGAGCAACTTCCTAATAAAGCCTCCAATCATTCCAATAACGGCACTAAAGCACTAGTCGGTCAGCCCACTGAGGAAAGTATTTTGCCGCAGCGACACCATTTGCCCCAGTCGCTCGTCCCAATTGAGGGAAATCCGGTTTTGCAGCTTTTGCTGACGACTCAAGAGCCTGTCGTCATGGATGACCTCAGCCAATATCCAGAAATGAATGTGCTGGATGTGCCGCTGCGATCGCCCGCCCGTGCCCTGCTGGTCGTACCGCTGCTTTATAACGGCAAAATTATTGGCAGCATTTCTTTGCGTCAGGTTCACGAACCCCGCAAGTGGGAAACTTCTGAAATCGAGCTAGCTCAGGCCGTAGCGGCTCAGGCGGCGATCGCCGTGCAGCAGTCGCGCCTCTACCAAAAAACCCGTCAGCAAGCCGAGCAACTGATGGAGTTAGATCGGCAAAAAACCGAATTTTTCCAGAATGTTTCCCACGAATTTCGCACCCCGCTGACCCTGACCATCGGCCCGTTAGAAACAGCCGTTGCCCAGCAGGAAGGACTGTCCTACGACCAGTCTGTGATTGCGCTGCGAAACTCACGCCGTCTGCTGCGGTTAGTTAATCAACTGCTCGACTTGCAGCGACTTGACGCAGGACGAATGCAGCCCAGTTTCCGCCCCTGTAACTTAGTAGACTTCATCACGCAGGTAGTTGAGGCATTTCGGCCATATTGCGATCGCAAGCAAATTACCCTTGCGACCCACCTCTCTGAATGTCCGCCCCTTTACCTGGACTTAGAAAAGTTTGACAAGGTACTCTACAACCTTTTGTCTAACGCAATGAAGTTCACCGCTACGGGCGGCAGCATCGACGTGGTGCTACAGTCAGCAGGCAGCCATTGCTTACTCAAAGTTAAAGATACGGGGATTGGCATTCGTCCCGACCAAATTCCTCACCTGTTTGAGCGCTTTCATCAGGCAGACGGCTCCACCAATCGCAGTCACGAAGGCAGCGGCTTAGGTTTGGCGCTGGTCAAAGAACTGGTCGAGCTACACGGGGGCAAAGTTTGGGTTGAGTCAGAATACGGCAAGGGCACCACCTTTACCGTCTGGCTGCAAACCGGAATTGCCCATCTGCCACTCAATCAGGTGATTGAAATTCCGGCTGAGATGGAGCCTGTCCGCGCCGCAGTGGAGTTGGCAGACATTGAGTCAGAGCTTTCTGAAGGGGGAGCGATCGTTCATCTGCCTAACGGTTTCCACCCAGTTGAGCCATTACCGTCAGGCAGTTCGGCTCTAGAGCAGGTATCCGCTGCTCAAGTTCTGGTGGTGGATGACAATGCCGACCTGCGAAACTATGTTTCCGGTATCTTGCAGCAGGCTGGCTATCGAGTGCAAACAGCCCGCAATGGCGCAGAAGGATTCCAACTTGCACAGGCAACCCCCCCTCAACTGATCGTCACAGACCTGATGATGCCGCTGGTATCGGGGCTGGAGATGATCCAGATGATCCGCCAGGATGAAGCCCTGAAGGGTATCCCAATCGTGCTGCTGACCGCTAAAGCAGATGAAGATACCCGGATCGAAGGGGCTGAGCAGGGTGCAGATGCTTATCTATCGAAGCCTTTCAACCGTCGGGAACTGTTGGCAGAAGTGCGTAATTTGTTGGCGCTGAAGGCAAATGAGCGAAAGGTGGCAGAACTTAATTCCTACCTGACAGAATCGGTGCTGCGCCGCTTTTTGCCTGCCTCGTTGGTAGAGAAAGCAGCACGAGGTGAATTGGCGCTTGATCTGCGTCCAGAGCCGAAGCTAATCACAGTCTTGTTTAGCGACATTATTGGCTTTACCCAGTTGTCAAATACGCTGCGATCGCGCCGAGTTGCCGAACTGTTGAATGAATACCTGACCGAGATGACCCACGCCATCTTTGACCAGGGCGGCACCGTTGACAAATTTATGGGTGACGCAATTCTGGCAATCTTTGGCGCACCCGAAGAAATTACGCCGAATGAACAGGTTAGACGGGCGATCGCCGCTGCCAGGCAGATGTATCGCTCCCTTGCCAAACTCAACGAACGCTGGCAGGCTCAAGGAATCAGCCGCGTCCAGTTCCGCTGCGGCATTCACCAGGGAACTGCTGTTGTCGGGATGTTTGGTGGGGTAGAACGAGCAGACTACACGGCGATCGGACCAAGTGTCAACATCGCCGCCCGCATCCAGGAAGCCGCAGGCCCAGACAGCATTCTGGTATCAGCCGCCGTAGCAGACTACCTGGAAGAAGACGCAATTACCAAATTTAGTCCCCTCATGCTTAAAGGGGTAGATGAAACGGTACTTACGTTCGCCATTCACACGGACATGGAGCAGGCAAATGCTGCTATAGCGGAAGGATGAGGGATAAGGTAAAGCCTATTCAGCTTTATCCCTTTAGAGACTGTTTGTAAATAAATTTGAAGAAGCTAAAACAGGCTTCAAGACTTGATCCTCCCTAACCCTCCTTAAAGAGGGAACCGAACCAAAAGCTTGAAGTCCCCTTTTGAAGGGGAATTTAGGGGGATCTAAATCTTTGTCTACAATACAGTTTCTTAAAGCTCAACGGATTTACCTAAGAGACTGTAAAGTCTAACCTGCTTCTCAGTTGCAGGAGTTAGAGAAAATAGCTCAATGCCCCAATTGGAGGCATATTCTTGGGCAAAATCACTTGCCGCAATCTTAGAGGGCGCATGAATCAAAAGTTCACTAGCCAACTCTGTTGTGCCCGTAAAGGCAAATTCAGCGAAATACATAACGACAATGCTCCATCAATCTGAAAACCTACGGGTTGAAAGCTTTTCTAAATTTCACCAGCTTTGCTCAACCTCACCGCAACCATTCCGGCTGCACCCTGCAACAGGTGGGTCAACAGCTCTTCGGCTTAACGACCGAGGACTACTTGATCTTCGGATAGATTCTTGGAAAGGAGTGTAACTTGAAGGTTTGAGGCTTGAGAAACTTGGAAACTTAGTTTAAGACCGGGTTGAATCAAAACTGATTTGACCGATCGAATATCAAAACAGCACAAGCCTAGCCTAATAGCCCAAAACAGCTTTCAAAAGCGAAATATCACCTAGATTTGCCTATCTAATCGCAACTGGAGCGACTCGATTTCCTCAAACTAGGATAAATCAGCAGTAGGCAAACACCAAATACTGTTAACAACCAAAAGTTACAGCCTTCAGGACAAGTTAGTCTAGAAGGCTGAGACCCCTCAACAGTCCGTTATTGGGGGAGAAGGTCATTCATTCCTGCAAGCTATTGAAACTGCATGGACGCAGCGATCGCCTCCAGTTCAGCCATTTCCTGCTCCTGACCCGAAAGAATTAAGGTCAGCGCATAGCCTAAATCTAGAGTTGTGAGGTATGACTGGATAAACGAACCTCCATCGGGAGACGTGTCTAGACGGTAGAAGGTTTTGTTGCCAATTTGAACTGAATAAGGTTCGGAAACAATAGTGTATTGCACTTGGGATAGAGACAGTAGTTGACCAACCTGAAACAGGTAGTCCGCTCCGGTTTCAATTCCTGGCAAGGGAGGGAGGCGCTCAGACATCACGATGATGCTGGGGTTTGACTCAACGGGGGATCCCAACGGAGCCTGGGACACCATCAGCATAATGTAGGAGTTTTGCAAGGCTAACTCTGCCGTTGTACGCAGAGCGTCGTCTTCTCCTGCAAGTAGATTTAAGCCTACTTCCTGTAGGTATTGGGTCGTTTCCTGAGGCGCGATCGCCCAAGTTTCTGGAAACTGAAGCGTAAATCCAAAGAAATTATTCGTGTAAGAACCAGGCTCCCATGAAGCGTCAAGGGGATTTCCTGCATTCGTTTCAACAGTTGGTTCAGCCATCTCAGACTGAGCCAACTGAAGGGAGTCTTGGATCACCGCCTGGCTGACTTCTGCCCATGCTGAATGCTCCAATCCCTGACCTACTAATAAAAACGGCGTTAGAGCAGTCATACATCCACCGATCGTCATCACTTTTAAGTTACGCATATTACACCTGTGTTATTCCAGAGTCCCAGTGATTGGTACGGTCGCGGCAAATCTGAAAGCATTTTAGCGTTTGTGCTGGAGTAGGCATTCTAAAGCTGAGTGATGTGGGTGGAAGGCGAAGTGGGCATCAAGCCTAGCTGAAGCGCAAAATCGTGATCGTAAAGTGCTTTTTCCCAGTTTCGAGCGGCTTTAACCTGAGATGGGGTAAGATACTCGGCAATTCTCAAGTCTGCATTGAGCAAGTTAGCTCCCGTCAGGTTTGTATCCTTAAAGTTCACCGCCCGCAGTTTTGCGCCCTGAAGCTCAGCCGCCTTGAGATTCGCTTCTTGCAGGTCAGCGCCGAGTAGATTTGCCTCTAGTAAGTTAGCGGCTCTCAGGTCAGCTTTTTTCAGGTTGGCACGCTGCAAGTTCGATCTTTGTAAGTTGGCGGCCCTTAAATCGGTTTTGTAGAGATTGGCTTCAAGCAGGTCGGCTTTCTGGAAGTTGGCACCCAACAGATTTGCTTTTCTCAGGTTGATTTCGCGCAGTTCTGCTCTGGGCATATCTAGCCCTTTGAGGCTGATGCCATCTTCGTTCAGGTCTTGGAGTGCCTGAATGCGGGCATAGCTGTTTTTTCTGCCGTAGGCTGCGTCGATGACTTTCCAGGCTTCGTAGTGCGATCGCTTCTGCCGCTCCGGAGTTTCCTTAATGTAAATAAACACCGCCACCAGCACACTGATTCCCTCGATAATTTCGAGAAAGCTACTGATGTTGAGCCAGTCCAGGAATGCTTTGCCAACCGGGGTCAGGTCAAATAGGCGAATCATCCCAATCAGGAAAAGCACTTCGAGTGACGTTGGAATGCGAATTAGCCAATCGACAATCCAAACCTGGGCTTGCCGTAGCCACTGATATTTTTGCTCTTGGGAGTCTTCACTCATAAACTGCCCCTGTTCCGTCTGCGTCTGCCGTTCCTCCTGCGCCAACCGACAGTAAAGACTGCCAGGGAATGGCTGAATCTGCGGCAAGCCGAGCAGCGACGGCACTCGCGCCATAGCGGTTAAGGTGACTGGGATCAGCAAAATATTCGTTTTGCATTAGCTCCTGCTGCTGGCTGAGGTCGCGAAAAATAAATCCTGCTGTTGCGGCTAACTGCTGCATATGTTGTCGAAACTGGGTTTCGTAAGCTTGACGGGCGGGGTCAAGATAGTCTTGCGTCAGGGGTAAATTGACAAAAATCAGCGGAATTTGTCGAGCTTGGGCAAAGGTGGCGATCGCCACCGTCGCTTCTTGCTGCTCCCCTCCTAGCTCAAAGGGAATGTAGTTGCTGTCATATTGTCCCGCAACTTTGGGAAATTCTCGATAGTAAACGCTGGGGTCAAACCGAGTGGCAACGGGCTGAAAGCCTGTCGAGTCTAAGTCACTGCTAGGGCGGCTCACCACCTCCGGCAGGATCGGATAAATTGGCGGCAGGTCGAGCAGATTAGAAGCAGGGGAGGGGCGATCGCACCTTGCATCCACCAGTGGAGTTCCAAAACACTCTGCCGTCAGGGGTTGCTCGAACTGCGGCGACTGAATCGGGCGAACTCCAGTTTCTAAAACCCGATAGCCCTCGGAAGCTAAAATTCCGCTGTAGGTAATGTCCGCTCGGCCGCTGTTGAACGCACGAGAGCCATCCGCCCAGATAATCAGTTGAGGCAGTTGGTCGGGGGTCAAAATTTGCCGCAGCAGCACGCTGATCACCTGAGCCGTTGCGCCATTGATACTGAAGTTAAAGACGTTTGGCTCTGGGTATCCCTGCTGGGCCAATGCTTGCTGAAGCGCCACCGGATCAACGCCCTGCAACGAGCGAGAACTGCCCACAATCAAAATATCTGGTACGCCAAACGTTGCCAGATGGTCAGCATAAAGCCTGAGTTGCTGATCGAGTCGCTGACTGTTAAACGAGGGATAGTTTTCTAGCGTGATTTGCAGCGGCGAACGGTTCAGATTTCCTGACTCCGTTGCCATCAGGCTAGATTGCGTTTCGGTGGCGATCGCCCCAGCACCACCACCCAGCGCAAACGTGATGGCGATCGCTCCAGCCCTGAGAACTAAGCTGATATTTCTATAAATTTGTATCTGTCCCACAATCATTCACCCATGCGGAATGACCTGCATCTACAGCTTAGTTTGTCCTATTTGCGGTTGGTCTTGCTAGTATGTAGGACTTTGCCTGTTTATCGGCTGCACTCATCAGCATTGGCAGGAGTGCCCTTCACAGCGCAGAGTTTGTTGCTTTTTCAGGTACTAGCTATGCAGTTTAGGAAGCTTCAAACGGTAGTTCAAATTATTTGGAACTGGAGCAGATGGGGGCGATCGCCTCACTTACAGGGCGCTGCCATCGTCATGCTGTCTTCACTAATTCTGTCATTTCAAAACATCGTCGTTCGAGTTGTGTTGAGTCCACAAACGGTTCTAGGAATTGGCTTTGGCGGGTTCATCGAGTCAAGTGTAGGAAACTTGCTGCTTATCCTGCTAATGCGGATGCTGCTGGTGGTTCCGCTGATGGCCTTTGGAATTGGTAGCTGGATTTATCCGTCAATGTGGAAGGATATTCAGAAGTTACTGAATGAGCGCAATCCAGCCCTGATAGGAAGCGTCTTGTCCAGCAGTTTTCTGCTGTTTCTATCTCTGCCACTGATGTTTACAGCGCTAAGCATAATTCCTGCCGGAATTGCCACAACGCTCTTCTTCATCTACCCAACGGTCACCATTTTGTTTGCCTGGTGGTTTTTTGGCGATCGCCCCACCCTTCTCCTCAGTTTAGCCGTCAGCACCATTTACGCTGGATGTTTACTCACCATCCCCAGTTCTGAACAATCCACAGGGAATCCCTGGCTAGGCGTAACGACGGCTATCCTCGCAGGAATTGCCTTCTCAGGCTACACCGTCCTGACTCAAATTTGCACTCGACGTTTTCGGCTGCATCCGATGCCTTTTACCCTGAGTGTATTTGTGACAATGCTGATTTTGTCGGGCTTAACGGTGGGGGCGATCGCCTCCCTCCCCTGGCTATCACATACTCTGCCCAGCCTGAGAATTGCCGTCGATCCTTCAATGTGGCCCTGGCTGTGGGCAAGCACCGTTGTTCTAGCGCTAACGGCGATCGCAGGCTTTCTGCTCAACAACATCGGCATTCGCAGAATCGGCGCGGCGCAGGCTGCCATCATTAGCGCAAGTGGACCCGTTTTTACAACGCTGCTGGGCTGGCTGCTAATTCAGGAAACGCTTCAGGATATGGCTCAGGCGATCGGCATTTTGCTGGTGACGCTTTGGGTAGGAGCGATCGGCACCGGAGCCATGAACCAGAATTCGCGAAATCAAAACTCTTGATGTTGCCATGCTCTGGCTTTAGACAGCATGGCTTCAATTAAAGGCGTTTTGCTAGCTGCGTAGGCTTTGCGATCGTGGCGAAACTGCGTAGCTAGCGATCGCTTCAAGCTAATATACTCCTCAGCCTGATTAGGATGCGCCCGAAGAAAATCCCGAAATAAGATATGCCTTTGCCAAAACGGGCTTCCAGGTTGGGCAATATGCAAATGGAACCTGCGAGGCATCCCCTTGCGGAAGAAATGATGCTCAGAAATACTTAAAACTTGCCCCTCGTACACATAGCCCAACTGCTCCAAGCGGCAAATCTGGTCATCTGTCGGAATAAGCTGTTGCAGTCCCATTAAAATGTCAACAATAGGTTTTGCTGCAAAACCCGGAACAGCAGTGCTGCCGATATGTTCAATCTGACCAATATCAGACCGCAAAGCCTGCAAAAGCTGACCTCTCTCCCGCTCAAACCTGTCTACCCAACCAGGGTCATACTCCACAATCCAAACCTCATCCCTCATCCCTCATCCCTCATCCCTCAACTATGAATTTTGCCAACCACCAGCCCATTCCTCAAAAACATTCTGAAAAACCTAAGCTGTTGGTTGTAGATGACGAACCGGACAACCTCGACTTGCTTTATCGCACCTTTCGTCGAGATTTTCAGGTCCTGAGGGCAGACAGCGGCAGGCGTGCCCTAGAGATTTTGGACGCAGAGGGGGAAGTTGCTGTAATCATCTCTGACCAGCGAATGCCAGAAATGAAGGACACGGAATTTTTGAGCAAAACGGTGCCTCAGTTTCCTAATACGATTCGGATTATCTTAACCGGATTTACCGATGTCGAAGATTTAGTCGAAGCCATTAACGCAGGGCAAGTCTACAAATACATTACGAAACCCTGGGACCCCAGTGAACTAAAAGCAGTCGTGAGAACAGCCGCAGAAACCTATGAGCTATCCAAGCGACGTGCAGAAGAATTGCGGCTAGCCCAAACTCAAACCACCCTGCTGAGTACGATTGTTCGAGTTGTTCGAGCAGCCACCAGTTCAGAAACTTGTTTGAAGGCGATCGCCACTGCCTTTGCCGAAAGTTTTGCCGCTGATGATTGCGTTTTGCAATCTGCAACTGAGAATGGCTTGGCTGACTCTCCCTCACTTGAAACCATAAGCCCCGATGTAACGGTAGAACTGAGGCATTTGACGATTCCAATTACGTTTCAGGATGAGCAACTAGCCGTTTTATTACTTCACTGGAAGCAGCCTCGCAGCCTAGCCACAGAGGAACTGTCGCTGCTGCATTTGGCATCTCAGCAGGTTGCTCTGGCACTGACCAGTACCCGCTATCGTCGCGCAGTTGTGTAGGATCAAGTTGGCGCAGTTTATAATTTCCAACTTTTGTCCGTGAAATCATCTCCACAGGCAGAACAAATCCGCTCTCTGTTTGATCGCATTGCTCCAGTCTATGACCCGCTCAACAACTGGCTGAGCTTGGGACAGCACCGCATTTGGAAAAAAATGGCAGTAAAGTGGAGCGATCCCCAGCCTGGAGATACCTGCCTGGATGTGTGCTGTGGCAGTGGCGACCTGGCGCGACTGCTCGCCCGACAGGTGAGTGCTAATGGGCACGTATTTGGCATAGATTTTTCGGCGGACCAGTTGGCGATCGCCCATCAGCACACTCAGCAAAGCTTTTCTCCCCTGCCTATCACCTGGGTTGAGGCTGATGCCCTGGACTTGCCCTTTGACTCCAATCACTTTGACGCGGCAACAATGGGCTATGGACTACGCAACGTCATCGACATTCCAGGTAGCCTAAAAGAGTTACACAGAGTCCTTAAACCCGGTGCCAAAGTCGCAATTCTAGATTTTCATCGTCCCCCAAACCCGCAGATGCGAGCTTTTCAACAGTGGTATCTGAACACGGTAGTCGTGCCCATCGCAGATCAGTATGGACTAAACGATGAATATGCCTACATCAGTCCCAGCTTAGACAAATTTCCGACTGGTGTTGAACAAGTTGACCTGGCTCATCAGGCTGGATTCGTCGAGGTGGTGCATTATGCGATCGCCGCAGGCATGATGGGCATCCTCGTCGCCACCAAACCTCCAACCCCCAGCCCCTAACCCCCAGCC
>Ga0224723_1000047_pt1 | contig 74133 bp, 72 predicted proteins | sample Balambano_FR2_Me_FD_161647 | JGI IMG/M metagenome (GOLD analysis project Ga0224723, IMG submission 161647) | Freshwater sediment microbial communities from Lake Towuti, South Sulawesi, Indonesia - Balambano_FR2_MetaG | ecosystem: Environmental > Aquatic > Freshwater > Lake > Sediment | place... | reverse complement strand
AGTTGGCAGAAGTCATCGACGCAGCAGAATAGATCTTCTAGACTCAACATGGGGCAATCAGATAGGTGAAAATTCAGTACTTTCAGCCTACCTGGTTTGCCCCTCTCTTATCCCGAACTGACGTTAACGTAAACTCCTTGTGATCAGACTAAATGAATTTAGCTAAACCGCATATTAACAGCATGAGAATTTATCCTCCTCCCAGAGTGATTCAAGAGGGCTATAGCAACCGCCGAGGCGGTTGAATCAGAAGGTGATATGAAAAACGGTGCACGGTGCGGTTTTTCATATCACCTTTGTCCTAAATAGCCTTTCAATTGCTACGGCTCCATATAAATATAAGTTCATCATCGCCAGAGTTTAATCGTCATATCACTACTGCTGCTGACCAGGGTGGGGTGAGCCAGTTGAGTGGTTAAAGATAAGACCCAATTAGAATGGGCAGGAATGTTTTGCAGCGATTGCCCAGTCTGGGTGTCCCAAATTTTGATGGTTTTGTCGAGACTGGCACTGGCGAGCATTCGATTGTCAATGAATGTAACGGAACCCACGCGATCGCCATGACCCTGGAAGGTTTGCAGCAATTGTCCAGTTGTCACATCCCAAGATTTCACAAATCTATCCCAACCTGCACTCGCTAGCTGTTTGCCATCGGGGCTAAAAGCAATAGACCTGACTACATCCCGATGACCTCCTGGCTCTCCCAAGGTTCGGATTAGTTCTCCGGTTGCAAAATCCCACAGTCGGATAGTTTTATCTGCACTACCACTGGCGATCGTTTCTCCATCAGGACTGAGCGCAACTGAATAGACTGTAGCCCTGTGTTCAGCCAGTACACGGCTGCCTCCGGTACGCAAATCCCAAACTCTCACTGTTGTGTCTTCACTTCCACTAATCAAGGTTTGTCCGTCTTGGCTCAAAGCAACTGACCAAACTGGTTCTGTATGTCCTTCAAGGGTGTGAAGTAATTTTCCCGTTGTTACATCCCAAATTTTGATGGTGTTATCTTCACTTGCACTAGCAAGGATTTGACCATTTTGACTCAAACTCAGCGATTGAATGGTGGCGAGATGTCCATCTAAAGTGCGTTGCACTTGCCCGGTTCCAACATCCCAGATTTTAATTGGATAAAACTGACCTGCCGTATCTTTGTCTTCACCTCCACTGATCAGGGTTTGACCGTCAGGACTCAGAACTGCTGACCAAATTGGATGAGAACTGCCCACAAGAGTTTCTGCCAATGAGAATGAGTGAACATTGCTTGCCAGTTGACGAGGTGAAGTTTCGTTCGTCAGTAACGAGGACTGCAAGATTTGGGGTACAGCGTAAACTCCGATCGCCAGCGCTAGTAGAACTCCGCCTCCTACCAACAAGCGGGAATTTCGGCTGATAGTCCGTTGTGAAGCTCTAGGAGAACTGTGCTTGGCGGCTGTAGAAGCGTAACCAGAAGGGGTGGCGACTAGCGGTCGAGCAACTGTAGAGAGGTCAGGCTGAGCAGATGCAGACTGCTCGGCTAAAGTTGGAGCCAAGAGCAAGGGATTGGCAGACTTTCCAGAATTAGCCGCTTGCAACGCTTCACTTAAGCCTGCAACTGAGGCAAAGCGATCGCCTGGAGATTTTCTCAGACAGCGCATCACCACTGCTTCTAACTCTGGAGAAATGTGAGCACAGCCTGGCTGCGATCGCAAGGGCTTCACCGTTTGAGTCGCATGAGCGGTGAGCCAGGTATCGTTGCTGACTCGCTTGGTACGAAAATCAAACCCAAACGGATCAATCCCAGACATCATCTCATAAAGGATGACTCCCAGGCTGTAAATGTCTGAACGCTCATCTACTTCTCCCCGAACGTCAAACTGCTCTGGAGAAGAATAGTGGCAGGTACCTAAAAATACGCGGGTGGCAGTCGTAAATTCGGCCTGCAGGGAATGAATTTTGGCAATCCCAAAGTCAATAACCTTGGCAAACTCACCCAAAGCGGACGGCACTAAAAAGATGTTAGCGGGTTTCAAATCCCGGTGGATTACCTTAATTCGTTCGCTGGAGGCAACCTCGCCATTCCAAAGCACCACCCCTTCATGCGCTAACTTTAAGCCTGCACAAACTTGTGTGATGATATTGCAAGTTCGAGCGACCGACAAACGCGCCTGCTGGGAAAGCAGCTGATCTAGGGAGTGCCCTTGCAGATATTCCATTACATAAAAGGGATATCCCTCAGATGTGACACCATAGTCGCTGACCTGAACAATATGAGGACTCTTCAGGGCGGCACAGATGGCGCATTCCCGCTCAAACCGCTCTTTGAAATCAAGATCTTCAGCATTGACTAGCGACTCCCTCAACAGTTTGATTGCTACGGGTTTGCCCAATCGAGTATCGGTCGCCAGAAACACGTCTCCCATGCCCCCACCGCCCAGACGCTCATCAATGCGATAGCGGTTGCGATCGCCAATCAAACGACCACTCCAAGGATTAGGCTGATTTGATGAAGAATTATGCTGACTCAAGGTTATCACCATGGGAAGCTCTCAGAGGTTTACAACGCAGTCACCACAGAAAAGGAGAAGAAGTATGGACTAAAGAGAAGGAGAAAATCTTTGAACTCTTTTTTCCATCTCTCACTGTTGCAATTGCTGCAATTGCCAAACTGCAACTGCTCCATCTCGACCGCCACTGACCAGAGTTTTGCCGTCAGGGCTAAAAGTCACAGACAAAATCCAATCTAGATGTCCGTTGAGGGTGGCAAGCAAGGTTTGATTATCTAAGTCCCAAATCTTGATAGTGTGATCAATACCGCCGCTAGCGAGGGTTTTGCCGTCAGGGCTAAAGGCCACAGAGACAATATTGTTGATATGTCCAGCAAAGGTATTCAGTTCCTCGCCTGTCTGGACATCCCAGAGCTTCACGGTACCATCCCAACTGCCGCTCGCCAGTCGCTCACCTTCTGGGTCGAAGACGAGCGCTCTGACTGTATCCGTATGTCCTGGCAAATTACGCAGCATCTTGCCGGTTTGCCAGTCCCAAATCTTAATTGTGGTGTCTTTACTGCCGCTGGCAAGAGACTCACCGTCAGGGCTAAACACGACCGGGAAGATGCGGTCTTGATGCCCTGAAATGGTACGCAACAGTTGCCCAGTCTTTAGATCCCACAACCGAATAGTGCTGTCACCGCCGCCGCTTGCCAAAATTTGTCCGTCTGGATGAAATGACATCGACCACAGAACACCCGCATGTCCAACCAGCGTTTGCAACAGTTCCCCGGTTTGTAAATCCCACAGCTTAATAGTTTTATCGGCACTGCCAGTTGCCAGGGTTTTGCCATCGGGGCTGATGACAATCGCATGAATAATTTCTTGATGTCCTTTAAGCACGTGTAGTGTTTCTCCGGTCCGTAAGTCACGGACTTCAACGGCATCACCACTAACGCTGGCTAGGGTATTGCCATCAGGAGTTAGCGCTACCCACCAAACTGCACCCAAACGCCCTGTAAACGTTTGCACCTTAACTTGTTCCCAATTTGCACCCACCCTACAGTTTGGCAGCGAAAGCTGAGCCTCCATAGGATGTTGAGAATTGGGTAATGTTTCAAGTTGGCGATCGCAAGCCTCTGTGCTTTCACCAATAGAACTGAGTCCCTTAAGCAAACGGAAATTGAAAGACCCAGCCAGGTTACCCAGAGCAAACCCAATCGCCAGAATTGCCAGACCAACACCAGCATAACCAAAAACAGACAACTGCTTCAGCGCTACAACAGTGGTTTCACTGTGCTGAATAGGGGAAGAAGAGTGACCCCGATGAGGGGGAGGGGGAGTTTGATAATCCATTGGATTGGTAAGGAGAAAAACTTCATCATTAGCGATAATTGACTCCTACAAGAAGAAGCCACATTTTTGCTATCCCAGTTTCCAGAACATATAGAGCTTCTGGCTTTAAGGCAAAGGGGACAAAGACAATTACCGTGTACTTGCTTTAACAATATTGTGTAACATCTTCACCACATTGATCTGCCAAAAAGGATAGACACTTAAACCGTAAACCTGCCACTTGCTCATATAGAGGATTTAGCTTGCAAAGCGGAGGAATCCGAAGGTGATAGCCCAAACAGTTAATATCGCGTTCAAAAGGACAGTGAGATGGAATTGTCCTACATACGAGGCGAGCTAACTGAGGGTTACGAATTTCGATCGCATCCAGGAATTGACGAATCGGATTCCATAAGTCGAAGTATTTCAGCATAGTCAGGGTTCCGAGAAAGCTGGAATTCAAAGTCTTTTTCCCCTTCATGTATCTACCGTGTACACACAAGTTATGCTTGACCTCAAAATTCTGCATTTCGCCCCCCAACCCCCCATTCTAGGAGACTTCCGAACCCTGTGCGGTGGGGGGGTTTTAGTGGCTCAGTCCCCCAGAATGGGGAATTTAGGGAGCTGAGAAGACTTGTGTATACACCGTAGCCTCAATGTATAGAGGGGCTTCAGGTTTTTGTGAACCGCTAGGCAGTCCACAAAAACCTAAAGGTGCGCTCTGTTGAATCTAGATAAAGTTAGACCACAACAAAGTTATTAGCAGAGAAGGTGTTCAAGTTGTTGATGCCGTTTTGACCTGTTTGATTGGTCAAGTTAGCCAAGACGCTGATGTTTCCACCATCGCTGAGATCCTGTGAGTGGACAAGTCGGCTAACTCCGAGGTTGATGTTGAAGTAGATAAATACCCCTTCATCTGCCCTGATATTGTTGTTGTCCTGAATCGCTTTAGCCGCAGCCGCAGCATTTGCAAATGGGTTAGTCAGGACAATGACATTACCGTTACCTGCAATCTGAGCAGAATTACCTTTCTGGAAGGAGACCCGGTTTAGACCCAGGTCGCCACCAATCAGGACGAACTGATCCTCTACGATTGAGAAATCAGTGATTGCATCGGGCGGCAAGTTGGATGTATTGATCCCATTAGCAGCCGGGGTAAACACTGCCCCTTTGAAGGAATCAGCGTTATAGACAAAGCGATCGCGGCCAAGTCCACCTGTGAGTACATCTGCACCTTCACCTCCCACAAGGATGTCATTACCCACGCCTCCATTGATGCTGTCGATGCCAGCTCCCCCCAGCAGAACGTCATCGCCCGCTTGACCAAAAATCGTATCGTCCCCCAGTTCACCCAGAACCACGTCATTTCCTGCTTCAGCCAGAATGAAATCATTTCCCTTACCGGCAAAGACTAAATCTGCGCCGCCACCTGTGATCAGAATATCGTCACCTCCTCCGGCAATCACAAGGTCATCTTTGTTAGAGCCTATGAAAATATCTCGTCTTTCGGTTCCTCTCCATGGACGCGCATCAGGATTATTGTTATCCAAGGCATCACTAGCCTGATCGGTTAGCCAATTTCCAATTCTTTGATTTTTCACACGGTTTAGTCTTGACATGATTGGTTCCTGTTAGTTGTGTTGAATGTGTGGATATCGATCTTTTCGCTGAAACGATCGCTTCTCACCAGTTACGCAGTCGGCTATCTAATCGATTTGAGAATTCAGCAATCGTTTCTGGCGAGTTGTTTCTTGACCACGAAAACTAGATTAAACAGGTTTCTCGATTTTGCCAGTCTGAAAAAGTGTGAAAAGGTCAGAAGCTTGCTATTCTTAGGGTCAGTTTCTTCAATTAGATAACTTGCGACCTGGATATATAGCGGTTTCACGTCTCACCTGCCCAGACAGGTAAGATATCCATCTCACAAGAACTCGACTTTATCCAAATTTCAGAACTCACGGTCACGGGTATCGCTCCAGCCATTTTAGTAAGGGAAATCCCACATCGGGTTATTTGTCATTCCCGTGTCAACGGGAATCCAGGGTGCGAGAAGTTTTGCCAGTGGATTTCTTGCACGAGAATCACAGATGAAGCCATCGGTAGAGCATCCTCACCAGATGGATGGAGCGCGATAGGTCTAGTGCTTCAAACCAAACTCCTGACCTTTTTAAGGTCGGTGATATTCAATGACATCTAAAGCATTCTAGAGCTTGAGCATCATTCGGGCTGCGTCAAGAATGACCTCGATTTCAAATGGATAAAGTCGAGATTAGAAGAGTAGCTAAAAGTTATTACAGTCAGGTACAAAAACGCCTGACTTTTTAGGACTTTTTCAGACTGGCAAAGTCAACAAATCCGTTTACTTTAATTTTTGTTGGCAAAGAGGCGTTTCAGGAGAATTCCCGTGTTTGCAAAAATTTCAGAGAAGTATATGCACCTGACCCGATGGGGATTAACCATTGGTTGGCTAATCTTGATTGTGTCTCTGTTCTATGATCCTATCTCAGCCCAACTCACTGAACCTAATCAGATGTTTGCGGCTTCCACAACAACAGGCTGTTTTCAGTTTCAAGGCGAATGTCGCCCGTTGACAGCTTATCCCTTAGGTGCGCGAATTTTTTGGGGCATGGTTCTGCCTCTGACAATCATTACCCTCCTGATATTGGGGCATGAAGTTTGGCGGCGAGTATGTCCTTTGTCTTTTCTATCGCAAATTCCCCGTGCTTTGGGACGGCAGGGCAAACACATTGTTGATGAAAACTCCTGGCTAGGACGTAATGCTTTGTATCTTCAGTTCTCTCTATTGTTTATTGGGCTAAATCTGCGCTTATTGCTGGTTAATTCCGATCGCTTTCTGTTAGGAATTTTCTTACTCTTCACGATTCTCTTAGCTATCACCATAGGTTTTCTCTATGACGGGAAAACATGGTGCAATTATTTCTGCCCTATGGCACCTGTGCAAATGATTTACAGCGAGCCGAGTGGATTACTTGGCAGCGAAGCGCACAGGGCACTACCCAAGACGATTACCCAGTCTATGTGTCGAACTATAGACAAAAGCGGGCAAGAAAAAAGTACTTGTGTAGCTTGTAAGCTTGCCTGTATTGATATTGATGCAGAAGGGGCTTATTGGGAAGGAATTAAAAAACCAGATCGCAAGCTGCTGTACTATGCCTATGCTGGACTAGTGATTGGATTTTATTCTTACTTTTGGTTGTATTCTGGGAGCTGGAGTTTTCTATCCGCTGGAGTTTGGAATGAAACGAACCAGTTTGCTACCCTGCTTCAGCCAGGTTTTTTTATTGCGGGTCGGGCGATCGCCATTCCCAAACTAATTGCTGTTCCGCTCACGATGACCGTCACTTCTGGCATCACCTATGCAATTGGGTTATGGGCAGAAGGACAGTACAAACGCTACAACAGAAGGCAAAGACATCCACTCAGCCGAGAACAGATACAAAGTCGGATGTTTGCAGTCACCACATTCCTTGCTTTTAATCTGCTATTTTTTATGGGTGTTCAACCCACACTAGGCTATTTCCCCACACCGGTTCAGCAACTTCTGAGTTGGGCAGCGATCGCAGCCAGTAGTTTGTGGGTTGCCAAATCCTGGAATCGCAGTGCAGAGCGATATGCCCGCGAGCGAGATGCGAATCTCTTACAGCGGCAGCTTAGTAAACTTAATATCGACCTTTCCCAATTTCTCGAAGGCCGTTCTATTGATCAACTCAAGCCCGATGAGCTGTATGCGCTGGCAAAAGTGCTGCCAGGTTTTAGCAATAACTATCGTCTGCAAGTTTACCAAGGTGCTCTGAGAGAGGCATTAGAACAGGGCAGTGTGACTCCAGCAAGAAGCCTGAAAACCTTCCATAGCCTTCGACAAAAACTGGAGATCTCTGAGGAACTACACTGGGAAATTTTGAACCAACTTCAGACCGAAGAACCTGACCTGTTTAATTCTTCTCGTTGGCAGACTCAACATTCAGCTCCTACGGTTGTAAGGCAACCTTCTAATCGCCCTACAACAGCAACAACAGAAGATACAGTCTATCGTTCTACTCATCACCGTACCTAAACTTCTCCCTAACTCAACTTTATCGATTTGAAATCGAGATGATTCTTGATTCAGCCTGGATTACGCTCAGGCTCTAGAACTTCTTAAACGTCAATGCTTAGGACATTTTTGTAGGCGCACGCCTACAAAAATGTCCCCGTCCTAACCGTCCTAGCGGTTGCTTTACTTCTCACTTAGGATACAGAAAATGCTCAAGCTCATAGTAAGTAGCGCTTTAACTGGTGAATGTCAAGAAGCCACTCTAACCCCAGAATTAACTCCTCAAGGGGAGTGTTTAGTAGGACGAGCTTTAAACTGCGATTTGGTGTTGGAGAGCCTGGATGTGAGTCGTGTACATAGCAAAATTACAGTTCAAGCGGGAAAGTACTGTTACACGGATCTCGGCAGTGCCAATGGCTCATACATCGATAATAAAGAAGTTCAGCCTCACCAAAACTATGCCCTAAAGACAAACGACCTAATCCGAATAGCAGACTTTATGCTGTTGGTGGAGACCATCGAACCTGCCGTATCGAGTGGAGAACCTTCGATTGGGAAAAAGTTAGGAGGCGATCGCCAGTGGACTAAAGGCGATTTAACCGTTCGCTGTGTACGCATCACCCGGGAAACCGCTGATGTCAAAACCTTTACCTTTGCTGCGACTCCACCTGTTTTGTTTAACTATAAACCGGGACAGTTTGTCACCCTAGAGCTAGAAATTAATGGAGAGCAGGTGCTGCGTTCCTATTCAATCTCATCACCCCCCTCCCGTCCACATACATTAGAAATTACAGTTAAGCAGGTGCTGGCTCCAGCCGAAGCACTGGATGCTCCACCTGGTCTGGTGTCTAACTGGTTACATAACTATCTTAAAGTGGGCGACCAGATTAAGTTAAGTGGCCCACTAGGAAAATTTACTTGTCAGCCTGACCCTGCCCAAAAACTATTATTGATTTCAGCAGGCAGTGGCATTACTCCACTCATGTCCATGGCGCGGTGGATAGCTGATACCGCACAGCAATCTGATGTTGTGTTCTTCCATTGCGCTCGCACCCCCAGCGATGTGGTCTTCCGACAGGAATTAGAAATGATGGCGGCGCGGCTACCCAATTTTCACCTGGCGCTCAGCACGACTCGCCCAGAACCAGGTCAGCCCTGGTTTGGGTTTGCAGGTAGAATCACTGCACCCCTATTGCAAATGATTGCCCCAGACTTTCATGAACGCACGGTTTATGTTTGCGGTCCCAATGGGTTTATGCAGGAAGTGAAAGCGCTAGCAAAGGAACTGGGTTTGCCAATGCATAACTATCACGAAGAAAGTTTTGGTGTACCCAAAAAGACTAAGCCTCAAATCTCTGAAAGTGTGGAAAACTTGCCTGTTGCTGGAGTCGCGGCGATCGCCTCCCCCTCTCATCCCCCTGCTATATCTACGTCAGTCAATTCCTCATTACCTTCAGGGGGAGCAACATCTAAACCTGTTGTGCTGTTTTCCCAGTCCGAGAAACAGGTGGCTTGTGATGGCGTAGAATCTATTTTGGAATTGGCTGAGCAAGAAGGAATTAAAATCCGCAGTAATTGTCGTCAAGGAGTCTGTGGTGCTTGCAAAAAGCGTAAACTAGAGGGTGAAGTCAGGTATGAATTAGAGCCTGAAGCGCTGGAGAAGAGTGAGCAAGACGCAGGATACATTCTGGCCTGCGTTGCGGCTCCGGTAGGGCGAGTTGTCATTGAAGCTTAAAAAGGGCGTTGCTGATTGAAGAGACAAATTCTCGTAGGTTCACCCCAAGCGCCAGGTGAATCGCTTTGCCAGTCACCCGTCCGTCTTGTCTGACTTTGAAGATTTGGGAAGAACTTTGAGAAGGCAACTCGTATTTTCTACAAACGATTGTTAAAGTGAATCAGCCCAATCAAAACGACGTTCTTCAAGTTTAGGAGAATTCTTTATGCTCCTCCTCAAGCACCGTTAGCCATTTACAAAACTTGGAATTGTTCCCATACGGCGATGAGCAAAATATTTTTTAATTGAGCATTGCTCAATCAGGCTCGAATTTGAAAGAGAGGTCAGTCCACTAGCAGTCTAAGCGATCGCCCTCTCTTCCTGACGATTTCCTAATTACCACACAATTTTTTGACTATGGTTTGATTGTGAGAGATGACGGTACAAATTGCAGTAATGGCGGTCGTCCAAAAAAAAACAATAGTTCAACTACACCCATTCCTGCTGGATAGTGATATTGCGGGACTGCATCGCCTGTTCAAATAGATTGGTCGGAAGTACTTGTTCAACGGCCCAAACGCCAGGTTTGTGAAGTTGACCTGAGAGTAGAAATTGGGCAATACAGCCTGTACCGTATCCGGTAGCGATCGCTGCACTGGGATGAACCAATGCTGAGCGGTAGCACCTGGACTGCCCTGCGTGTTGCCCAATGACTTCAGCCTGCACTCCCACGCCTGTACCACTAAAGTGATCGGTGACAGAAGTCATGCGGTAGCTAATGTGAGATAAAAGCTCAACGCCCTTCGGATTTTGCAGCCAAGACTTAGGAAACACATTAGCAGCAATCCAGGTGAGGTGATTATAGAAATCGGGCACTGAACCAAACTTAGTGACAACAGTTTTGACTGGAAATGAGTTTACAAGCATAAACGTCTCTGGCATCTCATACCAGTAAGTGTGAGCTGTGCCGTAGGGGGCAGGCAGGTGAACCTTTTGACGCTGGGTGTAAGGCTTAACCTGTCGCCATTGTCCGTCTATCCAGGCTTCAAACGGTTTGAGCAATCCCAGAAAGGTTGTCCGCATGACGGTCACGCCTGCCCCACCAGAGCCACTTACCACGTAATAAAGGCGGATTTCTTCTGGCTGATCGAGTTGCTCCACGCCTTGACGCACCATACTATTAGAAATGCCTGGAAATACGCCAGAGTTGACGACTGCCGTGACCCCAGCCGCTTCTGCCTCTGTATGATAGGACAAAGCCTTTTCAGTAAAGCCGCGTGTATCACTGACATCGACATAGTTAACGCCCTGCTCAATGCAATATTTGAGAACGCTAGTATCGCGGTAGTGAAAGGGCCCAGCACAGTGAACCACAATTCTGGATTGGGCAATCGCCCACTTGAGCCTATCTCGATCCGCCAGATCCAGTTGTAAAAACTGCACTCGTGAACCAAACTGCCGACTAACAGACTCACCTTTAAGTGCTTCGCTCCTACCAGTAACAATAATATCTGCCTGAGTGTGGTTGACCAAATCGGCAGCCACACTACTGCCAATTCGCCCCTGTCCGCCTATGACTAAAACCTGCTCTGTCATCGATCAGTAGTATTCGACACCAGCTTCAGTTCACCACTTTTAGAAGAAGGCTACATCGGCAAAAAGCAAGAACTTGCAAACATCACTTTGAACCTATGGGCATAAGCACCATCAGTTTTCATGCTTCTTTATCTCAGTCTACTGTTAGCAGTGGCACCCCGTTTTGTTATTGACCTGGATACTTATGACAGAGATGCGATCGCTTCCAAAAGATGTTGATGCACTGTAGCAGATGTCGAAATCACTAAGCCTGGGCGAGAATAGTTTGTACACTCATGCAGCGGTGGAAGTGTCGCGCCGGTGTGGGTTGTGACGATGCAGCCTGCCTCCTGAGCCAGAAACGCTAGCGCTGCCCCATCAATGAATTTGCCAGACCGAACCACTGCTCCTGCCAAATCTCCGCTCAACATTCCATTTACGTTTGGAATTTGGACTTCTTTAGAATAAGAAGTAGCCACATCAATCACGGCGTAATGGTCTTTTAGAGAGGATGTCAGTGTCTCCATTCCCCATCCCAGCAAAATAGCTGGACTAGCTGAACTTCTTTGATTAATTTGTAGCGGTTTACAGTTTGCTAAATCAGTATCCAAACTTCCCTGCCAACAGCCCTCGCCCCGCAGCGCAAAGCAGTAGGTGTTTTGAGCAGGAGTGATGGCGATCGCCGCCTCAAACTCATCCCAATTCAGCACAGCCAGAATAATCTGATAGTTTGAATGTCCGTCTAAATAAAACTGTGTACCATCGATCGGGTCAAGCGTCACCAGGTAATCATCTTTTTCACCCAGAGTAATGGCTCGAAAGTACTTCGTATTGTAAGACTGCTCGTACTCTTCCCCATAGAAGCGAATCTTAGGAAATTTGCCTAATAGCGCCACTTCCACCAATGTTTGAATCGAAAGATCAGCATCACTCAGCGCCGCTCCAAAAAAACTGTCTGAGTCCTTAGAGGGACGCGCCGCAATCATAGGCTGAACCTGACGGGCATAGGCAGCCGCGATTTGAAGATAGGGAAACAGCGTTTCCAAAATTGAACGAGGAGTTGGCTTTGACATTTAATTTGACTTTGACAATCAGCGGCACGGCCCTAATCTTACCCCTTATTCTCTTTAAGGCTGCATCTTTTGGAGGACGCGGGATACGCTTCAAAAGATGCAGCTTCCCCTAGAAACGGTATGAGGTTTGAAACAAACTAGTGAAACGCACCGTTTAGAAGCTGTCTCTTTAGATGGACGCAATCTACCTAAAACAGATCCAATACTAGTAGACATATAGCAGTCCTAAATCAGTTGTAAGAAGAATAGGTTGTGAGAGGCGCATCCCGGAGGGATGCGCCTCTCACAACCTACTTAGGATGGCCATAGTTTGTAGTAAAACAAAGCTTTCAGCCCTTTTAGGAGTTCAGGATATGTCAACTGAGAAGCCTTCCAACAATCCCAATCCTCCCTTTCCTAAACCTGACCCCGCCGAACTTCAATCTCCGTCGAGTCGAGATCGGGTTCACGAAACCCTTGCTGAAACGCAGGGAAAGGAAACTAATGTGATTGATGATGTAGATAATAGCGACGGCGACAGCAACTTTATGGACAAGTCTCAGCCAACCGCCTACGGATTGAGCAGCCCTCCTCCTGCGGATTAGATACCAATAACCCGTGATGTTTGATGAATCCACATCCCGAAGACTTGAAGTGTGTTCAGGTTTTTGTGTAAATGTGGGCGGAATGCCCGCATTTACACAAAAACCAAATCAGTCTCGAAATTTGCTATTACGAAGTAAAGAGCATTCACCAGAGTACATTCACGATAGAGCTTCTTCTGTAATAGGAACCTTCTGAGATGAGTCCCTTACGTTATTTGGTGGTGGCGATCGCCCTGGCGATCGCTGCCTGTAGCCAACCTCAATCTACTCCAGAGCAAACTTCCTCAACCTCCGAAACCCAACCTGTTGAAGCAGAGTCCGTCAGTGCCGACGGTGCCGAGGTTGCTCAAGTGCCTCAGCCGCAGAACCTGATTTCCACAGAACCTTTAACGCCTACACCTATCCGCATTTCTCCGGCTGACCTGCCTGAACCCTACGCCAGTCAAAGTGCTTCTCAACGTCCCAATGTCGTACCGATTCCTGAAAACCCTTCCCTGCAAGTCCCCGAAGGATTCACGGTTAACGTTTTTGCGGAAGGGCTAAACGAACCGCGTTGGCTAGCGTTGACTCCCTCTGGGGACGTGCTGGTGACAGAAACACCAGACAATCGCATTCGCCTACTACGAGACACCAACGGCGATGGCGCAGCCGATGTCAACCAAACCTTTGCCGAAGTTGCGAACGGGCTAAATATTCCTTTTGGTATGGCGTTCGCCGACGGCTTCTTCTTCCTGGGCAACTCTGCCGAAGTGCGCCGTTATCCTTATGCCGAAGGGCAACAGCAGCTTACCGGCACAGGCGAAAAAATTGCCGACCTTCCCGGCGGTGGATACAACCAGCACTGGACGCGCAACGTGGTTACTTCCCCAGACGGTCGGAGACTTTATGTGTCAATTGGCTCCCGTTCTAATGCCGATCGCGAACCGCTACCTCGTGCCTCTGTGCAGGTGATGAACCTGGATGGCTCAGACCAACAAACCTTTGCCTATGGACTGCGGAACCCGGTAGGATTAGACTTTCATCCAGAAACCGGAGAACTTTACACCACTGTAAACGAGCGAGACGGGTTGGGTGATGACCTGGTGCCAGACTACTTCACCCGAATTCAGCAGGGAGAATTTTACGGCTGGCCCTATGCCTACTTCAGCCCTGACAAACTTGATCCCCGTCAAACTTCGGGTGGGCAAAGCCTCAACCCAGAGCTAGCAGCCCAAACTAAAGCTCCCGATGTCCTATTTCAGGCTCACTCAGCCGCTCTAGGGCTACAGTTTTATGACGGGGATACCTTTCCCGAACGTTACCGCAATGGAGCCTTCGTCGCCTTCCGGGGTTCCTGGAATCGCAGCGCTGGGACAGGATACAAAATCGTGTTTGTGCCCTTTGAGAACGGTCGCCCCACTGGAGAGTACGAAGATTTTGTTACTGGATTCCTAACTGACCCATCTGGACCAACAACTTGGGGCCGCCCGGTCGGAGTACTAGTGTTGCCTGATGGTAGTTTCCTGTTCACAGAGGAACCAAACGGACGGATTTATCGGGTTCAGTATCAGGGATGAGGGATGAGGGATGAAGAGTAATTCAATTCTTCCTATTTTCTACTCTCTACTCTTCAAACCTTTAAGATTAAGCTGTACCTGACCCGGTTGTGTTGTGTTCGGATTTCTCATTGTTTTATTAGGTTCTTTCTTTTTCTGTTTTCAGAATGTCATTGTCAGGGTTCTCTTCAACCAACACACCGTTTTAGGCATATTTCAAACAGGTGGGTTCCTTGCACCAAATCTGCAAAACTCGTTTTTGCTAATGTTTATGCGAATGCTGTTGGTGGTGCCACTAATGGCTTTTTTGGTGCCGAAACTACATCCGCTTACTTGGAAGGAAATTGGTCAGTTGCGGCAGATAGAACAGCGATCGCTCCTGGGGCGATCGCTTCTTGCTGGGGTTCTCATGTTCCTCTATTTGGCGCTGCTTTACATTTCCATTGGAGTGATTCCAGCGGGGATTGCACTGACGCTATTTTTTACCTACCCCGTATTTACGGCAGTGTTTTCCTGGCGCTGGTTTGGCGATCGCCCCTCCCTATGGCGCTGGAGCATTATGGGGTTTGTGCTACTGGGTAGCTTTTTGACCCTTCCTCACGTTAGCCCCACCAGCGCTAATCGCAGTTGGCTGGGCATCATCACGGGCATCACCTCTGGCATTGCCTACGCTCTCTACACCGTTGTTGCCCAAAAGAGCTTTGAAAAACTGCATCCCTTTCCTTTTACCTGGATTAGCTTTGCTACCACATTGGCGCTATCAGCGTTAAGCTTGCTCATCTGGCAAGTACAGGGTTCTCAACTTCCCTGGACAGCACTATGGATCGGGGGATTGCTTTCCGCTATGTTTACCTTTGCTGGGCATCTGCTGAACAACCTCGGAATTCGTCTCATCGGAGCAACTTCAGCCGCCATGATTAGCGTCAGCAATCCGGCTCTGACGGTTGCCCTGGCATGGTTAACGATCCAAGAAAGGTTAAATGTCGTGCAAACTATGGGAGTGGCGATCGTCACTCTGAGTGTTGCCCTGCTCAGTCAAGAGCGTCGATTCTCCAATAACCAATAAGGGGCTTGCAATCCAATCAGGTCCCAGTTGTAGATACTGTTTTGGATGTGTCAGGCGTTAGCCTTAACGCACCGTAGAAATTTTATTTCCGCGCACAGTCCTAATGTAATTATGTTTTTTAAGTAAAGTTAGAACGCTTCAGTTGCGATTTCTATGAAAGTCGTGCCAGCATTTCTGCGTATAGTTAACCCGTGGTTAGCAAAGCATTGGCTGTACTTTCATAATAAATTTACGCTGCTAATACCAATTCTTTGTGAAGCTGTCCCTAACAAGGGGCTTAAACCCCTTGTTCCACAAGGATCTATTCTGCTCAAGCTCAAATCAAATCGGTGTAAGCTACAAGCTAGCAAAAATCAGCTAGTTGAAATCAAATCTATGAAGCTTTTATGTGCTGAGTTTCCAAGTTTACAAAATGCATGGTGATTTTACGTAGAGTCCTGATTGATTCTACTCCGGTGTAGTTTTTGAACTGTTTCTACGAAGGGTTAAGGGAATGGTTGGTACTAATCAAGCTAAAACCACCGAGTCAACCGTCAATTCTAAAACCAATCAGCACATCGAGATGCCTCGATTAGTTGACCAAATCAGCAAAGTACTGATTATCGCTTATCGAGAATCAACTCAGGTGCTTGAAGCTGCGCTGGTTAAGGAGGGCTTTGAGTGTGAGGTGGTAAGACAGGTTGACCGGGAAGAACTGCGCGGCTCGTCGCCCAGCTATCTCTGTATGCTCAACCATCAGCGGGCATGGCGGCAAGCGGCTGAGGCAGAACAACCAATCCTGATCGTAGAAGCAGATTTCGTTCCCGTTGAAGGTATAGGCAAGCTGCCAGTACCCTACGACCCAGATGACCAGAAGGTGGGAATTGCCTGGTTATACACTTGTGCGTCGCAGGTGTATAGCGTTTCTGAGCGGGGCTACGCACGCGGATTTTCAACGGCAATGGTGGCTTACATTCTCACGCCTCAGAGTGCGGGCGCTCTGGTGGAAATGGTGGAGGAAATTCGCGCAACCAGCGGAGCAGATGCCTACACGACCTGGGATTCTGGGGTTGAAGGCTTTTTACGGGCAAGGCGATTTAGAAACTACATCCCCTTCCGCAACTATGGCGAACATGGCGGACGACCCAATCCAGAACATCGGCAGAATGGGCTAAGTTCTGTGCATCGGGCAGATGTGCTATACGGCAAGCTGGCATTTTTGCCGCCCTACGCAGTTCAGCCAGACGGGAAGGGCAGCCAGCTTCAGCTTTTGACTGCAAGGCTAGAGGCTCGCCTCAAAGGAATTGCACGGTTGGTGAGGGGGCGTTTTCTGCGGTTTAAAATTGTCCGCACGTCGAGCGTTCCGGGTCGGCTGATCGGGTTTGCGCTACGCAGACAGCTATCGTTCTGGCTCTAAGTGGGTGGCAGTGGAGTTGGCTGAATGTCGTCTCAGCTAGATCAATTGGCGAGTGAAATTGGCTCGTTTCTTTTCCGGTTTCAACTCTCACCAGATGAATACCTAAACGAGTCATCCCTACCACTTCACTCCTACCCGTCCATGACTGCACAACCGATCAACCCCATCCTCACCTTGCTTGCTGTGCAAACTGATGATTCCTCCAGCGGGGTAACGCTGTGGAATGCGCCTGTGAAACTGATTAAGGCTATCCTAAGCAAGCAACCCGAAATTAGTGAAGCAATGAAGTCTAAAGGGCAGGCGATTGACTGGACGGAGACTCCTGCGGTGAAAGCGGCGAGTGAGGCGATCGCCTCTACCCAAAACTCGGTAGACCAACTGCAAGAAAAAGTTGCTCACTGGTTCACAGCCATTACTGCCTCAGTCCAGAAAAACGTTGGCCACTTGACCGCCGAAAGCACTAAACCCTTTCAAAATGCTGCTTCGCAGGTTAGACAGATCCTAGGCCAAACCATTCACAGCGTAACAAACTCTCTCCAGTCTACTCAGTCATCTATTCAAACTACGATCCAGGAGACGGTTGATCACGCTACCGCCTCGACCACTGCATTCTTCCAAACGGCTGCTCAAAACCTGCAAAGCTCTACAGCTGAATTCAGCGCAAAAGCCTCGACAGGTTTAGAAGGCTCGGTTGAAACAGCCACTTCCTTTACGTTAGAGAAAATAGGACAGGCACTATCAGGAACTTCCTGGCTGGTCGTTAAAGGCTACCTGTGGGTCAGCAGCAAAGTCTCAACTGGGGCAAAGCAGGCAATTTTGGAAACAACTGGCGCTGAAGCACCTCCTGACCCTGCTCCAATTATAAATACCGCTCCAGAAGTTAGTAGTTGGGTAATTTTTGCAGAAGTGTGTGGGGTGCTGGTATTTTACGCGCTCCTAGGCTGGTATGCCTTCTGGGTCTGGCAAAACTTACCCTATCGTCCGGGTAAACAGTTGGTCAGCAAGGCCGCTGACCCCAGTCGCTGGATCTGGTGGAGCCAGACCAACCCCGAAGCCGGAATCGACCAGCCTCACCCAGAACAACCGTCTCACTCAGAGCAAAAGTGGAACTGGCGAATACCCTATGCAGAGATGTTTAAAGATCTGCTTAGCAAAGCAGGAGCTTCTAATCGTTCCAATAACCAGTAGCGTCGTGTAGTGCTAGAGCCAGAAAAGGGAGGTAAACTCAGTTCACCTCCCTTTTCTGTCCTAACCTGAATGATTAGCACTATAAAACTCCATATGACTCACGTTTCTGGTCAGTACGGAATAGTTTTGGTTACGGCGGCTTCGAGGAAAGAAGCAGAGGCGATCGCCCAAACCCTTGTCAAAGAGCGCCTTGCAGCCTGTGTTAATTTCATGCCGATTCAGTCTGTCTACACCTGGCAGGGCAAGGTTCACCAGGAGGAGGAGGAATGGCAACTGATGATTAAGACCGACCTGAATCAGTTTGCTGACCTGGAAGCCAAAATTCGAGAAATTCACTCCTACGAAGTTCCTGAAATTATCGCTCTGCCGATTCTAGTCGGTTCACAGTCTTACCTGAACTGGATTTCTGAAATGGTTTCCCCTTGAAAGTTAATTTTGCGATCGCCGTGATGCATATAGTTTCAGTAGAAATCACTGCAAACCTAAGCAATTCTAAAAAAGGAATTTCAGTAATTTCCCTAGTAGCCTGATTCCCATAACAACCTTTGGCTAATGTTCGCTACGTCAACTATAGCAATCCTCTTTGATTTGTGAAAAAGATGATTCGTGAAAGTGCCTGCCCTCCGGACGGGCACTTTCACGAATCATTTAGGATCGTTATAGAGCGGGGTTAGAGTAAAGCTGAAGCCCAGAAACAAAAGTGAGTAGCAGAATTAGCGCAAAAGTTAAAGCTTATGTAAAGCTTTGACTTCAAGTGGAGAATATATCTCCGCTGAAACACATAAACAAAATTTGATCCTAAGCTCAGTGAATGTTCTGGGAAGTAATTTGGACACCCACAAACTTAGCAAAACAAACTAGAATTTCCGTAAATTAACGAGATTGTTTTTTAGTAGAAATCTTCCACTATCAAATTAATGGCGCTATGCACATTCAACAACTAGGAACGCCAAAGGAACAACAATGCGGTTTACTAACAAAGCTATCTCGATCGCAGTATTAGCTATCACTGCCACTTTTGCCTGTATGAATAGTGCTCAAGCTGCATCCTTAACTAGCAGCCCTCTGACTATTTACGGTCAGGCTACTAAAGGTTCTGTGACAGCAAAAGTAACTCGTGGTGTTAATCCTACCGGAACCAACGGTACGCGGGGTGCTTATTCTGAATTCCATAACCAAAACACTACAACTATTGATTTCAACAGCACTACCCAAGTAGGGAATAAGGCTTACACTTTTGGCTCTGCGTTAGCTACTTATTCTTTTCAAAACGGGATGTCTACCAGTTCAGGTCGAACAGGGGTATATAGCGATCGCTGGGCACCATCGGGTGCAAATGGTGAGGTAAATACCTCTAATTATTTGGCTGTATTTAATGGCAACAAAGTTACCATTGATTTGACCAACAAGCTGAACTACTTCGGAATTGACTGGGGTGCCTTGAGTGCTGGAAATACATTTGGCTTTTACAGCAAAGGTCAGTTAGTGAGTGAGTTTAACTACAATGACATCAACCCCATCGCTCCAGTTCGTGCCAGCCAGCATGGAGGAGAAGGGAATGGATATCTTCACTTCTATGCTAATGACAGCGAAGGAACATTCGATCAAATTGTCATCTCTCAGGTAGGTGGCGGCGGATTTGAATCTGACAACCACTCTTTCCGCATCAGCAATAAAGCCTTTAACTTTGAGAACGGTAGAGACGTACCTGAACCCAGCATGATAATCGGATTACTGGCGACTGGTGGAGCAATTCTGCTTAAGCGTAACGAGCAAACTGCTTAACTCTTGATATAGCTGTAGCCATACAGGTTAGGACAGAAAGGGGAGGCGGGAGCCTCCCCTTTCTGTCCTAATGCTGTGGTTCAAAGGGATCTAGACCGTTGCACCCGATAGTAACTGAGAAGCTGCTTCTTTTAATAGACTAGCCTTGTCAGTTTGCTCCCAGGGCAAGTCTAAATCGGTGCGTCCGAAGTGACCATAGGCTGCGACATCCTGATAGAACCGTCCGCCGCGATCGCCCGGCAGCCGATTTAGACTAAAGTCCTGGATGATTCCCGCAGGACGTAGCTCAAAATGCTGTTTTACTAACTCAAGCAGACGATCGTCATCGATTTTTCCAGTACCAAAAGTTTCTACCATGATGCTAACTGGACGAGCAACACCAATGGCATAGCTAAGCTGGACTTCACATTTTTCTGCTAGACCCGCTGCCACAATATTCTTTGCGGCATACCGAGCAGCGTATGCCGCACTGCGATCAACCTTGGTTGGGTCTTTCCCAGAAAAAGCACCGCCCCCATGCCGAGAGTATCCGCCATAGGTATCGACGATAATTTTGCGCCCCGTCAGTCCAGAGTCACCTTGAGGGCCACCAATTACAAACTTGCCAGTGGGATTAACCAAAAAGCGAGTATTTTCGTCTGGTTTTATGTCAATGTCCGCAAAAACGGGTTGCACAACCATCGTCCACAGATCTTTTCTAATCCGAGCTTGTACCTCTGACTCCTCTGTGATGCTGTCGATGGTTGGAGTATGCTGCGTCGAAACCAGGATGGTATCAATGCCAACGGGTCGTCCATCTTCATAGGCGACTGTCACCTGGGTTTTGCCATCAGGGCGCAGATAAGTCAGTTGTCCTGTTTTGCGAACGGCTGCTAACTTACGAGAAATGCGATGTGCCAAACTGATCGGCAATGGCATCAGTTCTGGAGTCTCATTACAAGCAAAACCAAACATTAAACCCTGATCGCCTGCCCCGATCGCGTCTAGCTCTTCTTCGCTCTTCTGCTCTCGGCTTTCGTGTGCCTGGTCAACGCCTTGAGCGATGTCAGGAGATTGGGCATCTAAAGCGACCATTACCGCACAGCTATGGGAAGAGAAGCCATTGATTGCGTCGGTGTAGCCAATTTCGGCAATTTTCTGTCGCACCAGGTCAACGTAGTTAACCTGGGCTTTAGATGAAATCTCACCTGTGACTAACACCAAACCTGTGTTGACCACAACTTCGGCTGCGACCCGGCTGGTAGCATCTTGCGATAGAAGAGAATCCAGGATTGTATCTGAAATTTGGTCGCAGATCTTGTCGGGATGACCTTCAGTAACCGATTCAGAAGTAAAGAGGTAGCGACGAGACAAGGGCAATAACCTCTCTTAGGCTAGATGGACAAAAGAATATGGATAAGACTGGAGATTATCATACTTAGGATTCGGAACAAATAGCATAGCGCGTTTTCCTGCCAACTTGATCGCTAAGTTGAAAGTTTAGGCGATCGCCACCTGAATATCGCTAAACTGTCTAGCCAGCACATCGGGCTGCTCCAAGGCAAATGCACTTGTCCAGCCCCAGGTAACTCCAATGCAGCCTGCAACATTGGCTGTACGAGCCATCTGAATATCAGCCTGAGAATCTCCTACCATTAGCGCGGCTTCAGGTTCAACTGACAAACGGCGACAAGCTTCCTGCAAAAGGGCAGGGTCTGGTTTGCTGTATTCTTCGTCTGATCCCATCTGAAGCTGAAAATAAGATTTTAGCTGATAGCGATCGCTAAAGTCTTTCACCCCTTCTGTAGTGTCTGCTGATAGAATGCCTAGCTTTACTCCCGCTGCTGATAGCGATTGAAGTAGCTCTCGTCCACTTTCAAAGAATGGCGTATGGTCAGCTTTTCGTAGCATCGGGCGATCGGCTTCGACAAAGGCTAAATGGGCAATGTTCAACGCTTTAATCCAGTCGCGTCCAGTTTCAGCAATGTAGGCGGCAGCAGCAATTTTGCTTTCTTGACGACTACCCACTGCTATCAGCCCAGCAGGATTGATGCGATCGCCCTCTACCCCAAACGCCATTAGCAGCGGCTCTTGCACGCCGGGGATCTGAGCATCGATCAGGCGCGATCGCCGCTGTGCCAAATTCCGCAGAAAAAGTTCAGAATTGGCTAGTGTTCCATCCTTATCAAAGATGATCGCCTGAACATTGGTAAAAGTAATGTCTTTACAGCGGATTGTAACCAAGAAACCTCTTTGGGGATAAGGATCGTTAGGTCAGGAGTCGGTGACGGAACGTGCAACTCTTTCCAAGCCTCTTAGGGGATGAACATCTTGCCCGCCCGAACAATCAGACAACTTGCTCAACAGACAACCAGGATTGCTATAGCAGTTGAAGCGATGATTAGGACAACGTTGACTTGCCAATGCTGCTGATAGCCAGGGTTTCGATTCATCCCTCATCCTTCATCCTTTTGCCATAGCACTCTAGTCGCACATTGTGTCGATTAACGAGCAATAACAAAAACTTAGGGTGACACAGACTTCCTGTGCCACCCCAAATTATCTCTCAAAGCTCACTAACTTTGCATTTTCAGCAAGCTATTCGGTCACTAGAATAGGTTCTTCCTCAGCAGAAACATCCTCATCCAGGACAATCTCTTCCTCTGCTTGTGGTTGAGAAAGCTGCATCATGCGTTCGCGGTACTTAGCCGCCATTTCCTCAGCTTTGTCATAAACCAAATCAGGATTCTTCACCATATCACCGGGTTCGGGTTCCAGTTGCTTAGTCGAAAGCGAGATGCGTCCTCGCTCAGCATCCAGATCAATAATCATCACCTTAACTTCATCGTTGACGTTAAAGACACTGTGAGGCGTATCGATGTGATCGTGAGAAATCTCGGAGATGTGGAGCAAACCACTGACACCGCCAATGTCGATAAAGGCACCGTAGGGCTTGAGTCCACGTACAGTACCAATTACCACTTCGCCTACCTCCAGACGGTTCATCTTACGCTCAACTAGAGCGCGTCGATGGCTCAGCACTAGACGGTTGCGATCCTCGTCTACTTCCAAAAACTTTAGCGGCAGCTCTTCCCCAACCAGGTCCTCTTTGGGCTTACGAGTGCTGATGTGTGAGCCAGGAATAAATCCTCTTAATCCCTCAATCCGGACGAGCGCCCCACCCCGGTTCGTTGCGAACACATTAGAACGAACGGTTGCATCTTCGGTCTGAAGCTGACGAACTCTCTCCCAAGCCCGCATATATTCAATGCGGCGGATGGAAAGGGTCAGTTGTCCGTCTTCGTTCTCATCAGTCAGGATGAAAAATTCGCGAGTCTCATTAGATTGCAGCACCTCATCGGGGCTATCAATCCGGTTGATTGACATCTCCTGGATTGGAATGTAAGCAGCGGTCTTAGCACCAATGTCAATCAGAGCGCCTCTCGGCTCTAGACTAAAAACTGTCCCAGCGACGATGTCTCCGGGGCTGAAATGGTAGTCATATTTGTCGAGAAGGGCGGCAAAGTCTTCGTGAGTAAAGCCAATATCTATTTTTTCCTGATTGACCATGCTAATTGTTTCCTAGTGGTTTCTCCGTAATGGTAGTGGTCTCCTATCGATGCATACGCACTGCTCTAAACGTGCATCTGTAGCAAGCATCCTAATAGCTCTTATTGTATGAGATTTGCATCTCAGTAGCATTTGACCCTAGACGAACTATCATAGCTCAATTAAATCCTTTGGATATAATCTTTTGAGGGGATTTAGAGAGATTCAGTAAGAAGCTGTGAGCCAGAGCTAAAAAATTCGTTCTGCAAAAGAGTGTTCTCACGGATCAAGCAGGGGGCGATCGCGCCTAACGACTCCGCTTCAGTATCCAAACGACGATAGAACGAGTTTGCCTGGTTCCCATCTGCTTGAAAATGATCCAAAAGAATTCTCAACCCCTATGAGTAAGCCATCAAGAATCATAACTCTACTCTTTCATCAAGATTTGAGGTAGGTCTACTTTGGAGTTCTTGTGATTTTCTGGGCTGCTGTCGCTCGATGCTTGCAGGTGAGTCAGCGCGTCTGCAAAATCTCGAATGCCGCGAAACTGACGATACACAGAAGCAAACCGCACGTAGGCGACTTCGTTTAGGTTTTGTAGGTGATGTAGTACGAGTTCGCCAATTTCTTGAGTGGGCACTTCGCGCAAGGCCCGTTGCTGAAGCTCAGCCTCAATTTCATCCACAATATTTTCGAGCGTGACCTGCTCAATTCCCGTTTTTTCGCAGGCACGAACAATCCCTCGCAGTAGCTTAGAGCGATCGAAGGATTCGCGATCGCCCCCTCGTTTAATCACGGTAATAGGAACGTATTCAATCCGTTCATAGGTCGTAAATCGGCGGTTGCACTGCAAACACTCTCGCCGCCGCCGAACGCTTTGCCCTGACTCAGCCGAACGAGATTCTAAGACTCGATTATCTGTAAATTGACAGAATGGACACCGCATGGAAAAACCCGAAAGGGATATCTCTATTTAAGAACAAAACCCGAGCCAAACTTACAAAAGATGGCTCAGGTTACTAAACACAACTTGAGAGTATGCTCTCCAAGCTAAATTAAGCTGTGACTTTGAGATGTGAACATTTATCACACGCTATGCCCTAATCCTTATTGATCCGGGGTGGCTCACGGAAAGCGATCGCAAAAAATAGCACACCGATCGCGCCAGCCAAAACCAGGATGTAAGCAACACTTTCCATAATCTTCGCGTTCCTATTCGCCCAGCACCTAATAGTTTACAGACAAAAGAGGGAATTCGCTAAAAGCGGTAGTCCAAACGACACAAAACTATTCTCTCTTATCCCTCTTTTCCCAACCGAACTAGCCTTTCTAACCTCTAAAGACGGTAAGAGAAGCCTCGCTACTCTTACCGTCCCTAAAAGGAAGAGTTTGACTCTTAAACAGGCTCTTTCCGGCGGGTTGTTTTGTCACCCACTTTCTGGAAGAAGCCCCACTCCACTTGCTCCTCAGACAGATCGGGGTCAACCCCAGCGAACACGTCACGGAACAGCGTCCGAGAGCCGTGCCAGATGTGTCCAAAGAAGAAGAGCAGCGCAAAGACAGCGTGACCGTAGGTAAACCAACCGCGAGGGCTAGTACGGAATACACCGTCAGAGTTTAGCGTTTCACGGTCAAACTCGAACGGCTCACCCAGTTGAGCTTTACGGGCATAGCGCTTCACGGTCGCCGGATCTTTGAACGTTTGGCCATCCAATTCACCGCCATAGAAGCTAACTGTCACGCCCGTCTGCTCGAAGCTGTACTTGGACTCGGCCCGGCGGAACGGAATATCAGCCCGGACAACACCATCTTTGTCAGTTAAAACAACCGGGAAGGTTTCAAAGAAGTTGGGCAAACGGCGCACCGTTAATAGGCGACCTTCTCCATCCCGGAATTCAGGATGCCCCAGCCAGCCTTGAGCAATTCCATCGCCTTTGACCATTGGCCCAGTGCGGAACAAGCCACCTTTAGCAGGGTTGTTGCCCACATAGTCATAAAACGCCAGCTTTTCAGGAATGCCTTCCCAGGCTTCTGATAGACTTGCGCCACCTGCTACACTTGCCTGAACGCGGCGGTCGATTTCCTGTTGGTAATAGCCACTGTCCCACTGATAGCGAGTTGGGCCAAACAATTCAACTGGAGTCGCGGCACTGCCATACCACATGGTGCCAGCAACCACAAAAGCAGCAAAGAAGACAGCAGCAATACTGCTAGAGAGAACGGTTTCAATGTTCCCCATTCGCAGTGCTTTGTAGAGCCGCTCTGGTGGACGCACGGTCAGATGAAATAAACCTGCAATGATGCCAACTACACCTGCTGCAATATGGTGAGCAACAATGCCGCCCGGATTGAACGGATCGAAGCCCTCTGGCCCCCAAGATGGGGCAACAGGCTGTACGCTACCCGTTAAGCCGTAGGGGTCAGACACCCACATCCCTGGACCGAACAGCCCAGTCAGGTGGAATGCACCAAATCCAAAACAGAGTAGACCAGACAGAAACAAATGAATACCAAACATCTTGGGCAAGTCGAGTGCAGGCTCACCCGTGCGGGGATCTCTGAATAGCTCTAGATCCCAATAAACCCAGTGCCAGCAAGCAGCCAGGAATAATAGACCCGAAAGCACAATGTGTGCTGCGGCAACCCCTTCAAATGACCAGAAGCCAGGATCGACGGCTGCACCGCCTGTGACGCTCCATCCGCCCCAGGATTCGGTGACACCTAGACGTGCCATGAATGGCAGAACGAACATCCCCTGTCTCCACATGGGGTTCAACACGGGATCGCTAGGATCAAAAATAGCTAGCTCATATAAAGCCATTGAGCCAGCCCAGCCCGCTACTAGGGCAGTATGCATCAGATGCACAGAGATCAGTCGCCCAGGATCATTCAGGACAACTGTGTGTACTCGGTACCAGGGTAGTCCCATTGACTACGCTCCTCCTATATGTTTCAACGCTTCCTTCAGCATTTTATTAAGGCATCTAATAACACTGATGAGCTTATCTGAGATAAGACTATCAGAAATTAGAGGCCAGCTAACCAATCAAGGCTTACTGCTGTCTGCTCTTTCAGCCCAAGAGCAGAACAATTTCGACAGTTTGACAATAAGCTTGTAAAAATGAAAGTGTATGTAGAAGTGTTCCATAAAAACACTTCTTTATGCAAGGGCAGATCGAACACGGCCTTAGTCCGATCGCACGATCTGGGGCTGCTCATTGCCCTTTAAAGTCTGAAACGCCCTGTGCGATATGATGTTCAGGGCGTTTAGAAAACTTAAGACATATTGAGAAATGTTTCGTTAACTAAATTCTTGAGGTAAGCCACTGGTTCGACCAGTGCGACTCGATCAGCTTTGAGCGTTGCGGCAGTAAAGTAACTCCCACGGTGGCTTGGTGAAGCAAAACCGTAGGAGAGAATACCATGTCGCAATTGTATCCAAGCCTTTCCCACTCCAAGTGGGACTGCAAGTATCACATCGTGTTCACACCCAAATGTCGTCTGCATCTGAAGCTCAGACATCAGGCCCAAACGGATGGAAAGTGTGCGATCGCTCTCACTGAAATCATGAGCGCTATCAATGGACATAACACGGCGCTGCTGGAGCTTGGGCTGAAGGGGGCGATCGCCCCAAACCTACTCAAATTGAAGTAGCAGCAAATCCTGGAGCGGGAAAAGCTTTTGTCAGCCTGATATCCAGCTAAGCTAGAAGCAGAACATAGAATCTGAATGATATCAGAGGTAAGTTTTTGGTTCTACTGATTACTGCTGCTTTGGCTCTAGTGGGGGCACTTGCTTACTGGTCTAAACTGAGCCGCGCAATTCATGAAGCTCCTCAACTCCACAAGCGATTTGGAAGGGATGACAAAAAGATAGAAGCTGGGAAACGGGATACTCCTTGCGGGGCTGGTCTGTCTGCCCAAATTACCCAAACAGAAGGCGCTACCGTTTCTGTCATCGTTCCAGCTTACAACGAAGCAGAAAATATTCAGGATTGCCTTTTTTCTATTCTAGACAGCACAGCGCTCTCGTCCGAGGTTTTGGAAGTTTGGGCTGTAGATGATCAGTCTACCGATGAAACGTTGGCGATCGCCCACGCTTTCCAACAGCAGCGACACGATCCCCGACTTAAGGTACTAGCCGGAAAGCCTAAACCAGAGGGAGAAGTCTGGGTAGGAAAAAATTGGGCCTGCGCCCAGGCGGCTGAGCAAGCCAGCGGTAAATTTCTGCTGTTCCTGGATGCAGATGTGCGGCTTAAGCCAGAGGCGATTGAGACAGCCATTTACGCAGCGCAGGAAGAACAAATCGACCTGTTAAGCTGTGGCCCTGCGATTGTTTGTGGCTGTCTATCAGAATGGCTGGTGCAACCGCTGATCATCAGCACAATTTTGGTTGGATTCAACTTTGAGACAGTGAATGACGCTAAAACCGAGACGGCTTTTGCAGCAGGGCCATTTATGTTTTTTCGGCGTTCTGCCTACGAGAAGGTGGGGGGACATCGGGCTGTCGCGGCTGAGGTAGTCGAAGATGTGGAACTATCGCGGCGGGTCAAATCGAGTGGGCTGAAGCTGCGCTATCTACTGGGGTCAGAGCTAGCCGCTGTGCGGATGTACCGCTCGTGGAGCGCACTTTGGGAAGGCTGGACAAAAAATTTGTATGCGGGTTCGGGGCGTAATGTGGGCGCGATGTTCTCATTTATTGCCCTCATTCTGCTGGTCTGTACGGGGCCCTGGGCTGTGCTGCTGGTCGCATTAGTGAAAATTGGAGTGAGTCTAAATGTCTGGGAAGGAGTGGCGATCGCCCTTTCCATCATCACTATAGGCTTACAGTACGATGTACGACGACGTAGCGCAAAGGTTTCTCAAATTTCGCCGCGCTACTGGTGGTTGACGGGGGTAGGAGGGGTATTGGTGGGGGCGATCGCCCTCGGCTCTATCATCAAAACTGAAACAGGCTGGGGCTGGACCTGGCGAGGCAGGTCTTTGAAGCAAGTTTAGGAAGAGACTTAATCCCCTGACTCCTCACTCATAGAGTGAATGCAACTCGGCGGTTGAGTTCAACGTCTTCAGCCCTTCTTGGATTGCCCTTGATATAGCGGTAGCCATATTGATTAGGACATTTTGGTGGCGCGGCTCAGCTGCGCCACCAAAATGTCCTTGTCCTAACCTAGCTGACTACAGCTATACATCCACATCTTGAATCTTGTAGATTTCGGGCAAAAGCTTATCTGCTAGTCGTTTGCCCAGTTCGGCATCTCGTACAACCTGCTGTAGCTCGTGTCGAGAAACTCGTACTCTCTCTCCCAGTCGATGTCTGCGTTTACGCTGGGGAAGAAGAAAGCGATGAAGTCGGTAAAATACGTTTCTAGAGACTCTTTCCAGGGACTATCATAATCAGACCACTGTACAGTCATAGGAGATTATTTCTTACCGCGCTAAACCTGCTCTTTCTGGGCTTGAGCGTTTAGCGCATATTCTTTGAAGCGCTCTAAGTCTGCTTGAATGGTGGATTCGACGACGCGACCCAAGAACAGGTTGTCCATCAGGCGACCGAGCCAGCCTGGAATAGCGTAGGCAACGGTTAATTTGACAACGCTGCTATCGCCTCGATCATAAAAGCGGATCGCGCCTCGGTTAGGTAAGCCATCAACCGATTCCCATTCAATAATCTGATGGGGCGTAACTTTGAGGATGCGGGAGAGCCAGCTAAATTCTAATCCGCCTGTGGCTAGCTTCCAGCGGGACAGTTCGGGATTGTCATCCAGGACTTTGACGGAATCGATCCATTTCATCCAGCGGGGCATTTGCTCCAAGTCAGACCAGAGGCTCCACACCAATTCCATTGGGGTTTCTACTTCAACCTGAACGCTGTGTTCTAACCAGTCGGGCATGAGGGAAAAGGATGAGGGATGAGGGATGAGGGATGAAAATCGGTTTCTGATGAGAGCTTAAGAATAGTCTGCGACACAGAAAAGCAATTGTTAGTTCAGCTTTTTCACTGTCCTAAAATTGCTTGGGCGGCTTGGCGACCTGAAATGGTGGCTCCTTCCATGCTATCGATGTAGTCTTGCTGGGTGTAGCTGCCTGCGAGGAAGAAGTTGGAAATGGGAGTCTTTTGGGCGGGGCGGTAGGGGTCCATGCCGGGGGCTTCGCGGTAGAGCGATTGGGCTAGCTTGACGATACTATACCAGGTCATGTTGAGTTCGCGGGAGGAGGGGAAGAGGTCATGTACCTGTTTGAGGACGTGTTGGGCGATCGCTTCATTATTCTGCTTAATAAACGGATCACCCGGAGTTAACACAACCTGTAACAGAGAACCCTGACCTTCGCGATAATAATCTCCGGGGCTAGTCAGTGCCATGTCTGCAAAGCAAGAAAAGTCTGCATCTGGTGTGTACAGCAAGTTATCCATTCCAGCGGCATGGTCAAGCTGCTTGCGTTCAGCGTCGTTGTGCAATTCTGTCACCCAACCGTCAAAGCGAAGCTGCACGGTCGCTACAGGTACGGCATCTAGTTTGTAAATGTTGTCAAATTCAGCCCACTGCCGCCATTCTGAGGGCAAAAGCCGCTGAATTCCAGGGACATCACAGGCGCAGACATAGGTATCAGCAGTGATGGTTTCCTGCTCTTCTCCTTTTGAGACGACCAAGCCCGTCACTCGCGTCTGTGCGCCTTCACCTTCAAACAAAATTTGCCGCACCCCTCGACGAGTGTGAATTTTGGTGCCGCGTGCTTCCAGATAATCAATGATTGGCTTATGCAGATATTCGTAGGGCGACCCTTCCAGCATTCGCAGAATTGAGGCTTCTGTTTTGGCGGCAAAGAACTGGAAGATGGTCAGCATACAGCGGGCAGAAATGTTTTCGGTGTCGATAAAGCCCAGCGCATAGGCGATCGGATTCCACATCCGCTTAAGGCTGCCGTTAGAGCCACCGTGACTGCGAAACCAGTCGGCAAAGCTAATTTTGTCGAGGTCGCGGATGGTTTTCATTGCGCCGTCAAAGTCGATTAAGCCTCGCACAAGGGGACTGGTGCCAAGGGCGATCGCATTCAAGGCCTTATCCTGTAACGACAACTGAGAAGTCGTAAAAAATGCCTTTAACCCGTTAAACGGCGCTCCGGTAATAAAGCGAAAATCGAGTGCCCCGGTTTGTCCGCCCCGATTTACAAAGGTGTGGGTGTGTTCTTTGAGGCGTAAGTTGGCGATCGCCCCCACTTTTTCCATCAGCGCAAACAGGTTGTAATAGCAGCCAAAGAAGACGTGCAGCCCCATCTCTATGTGGTTACCCTCTGGGTCAACCCAGCTTCCCACCTTGCCGCCCACAAAGGGACGCGATTCAAAAATTTCTACCTCGTGTCCGGCATCGACCAGATCAACGGCAGTGGCCATGCCTGCCAAACCCGCTCCAACGATCGCAACTCGCATTCTGATTCGTCTTTAGATTCCTTTACATAGTGTAGTGGAAATGGAGGTTAAATTCCCTGACCAATCAGAGTTCGAGATTCTTCTGCCATGTTTTGAAGCAAATTTGCCTGAGCAGTGTCTCCTCGGCGGCGATAAAGTTGGGCAGCCTGTTCGTAGTCGCGGACGGCAGCGCTGCGGTTTCCGGTCAACACCTGGGCGTGGGCGCGACCTCGGTAGGCTTCGGCGTTGTTGGGGTCTAGCTGAATGGCTTGGGTAAAGCTGGCGATCGCCTCCTCATGCCGTTCTGCCTGACTCAGCCCATAGCCTTGCTGGTAAGCCTGGGAACTGGAGGAGTTTGCTGTAGTTGGGCGATCGCTCTGGCAAATGCGATTCAGGTCAACGACTTGCCCTGACGAAAAAATGGCAAAACAGCCCTCTCGCTCTTGTGATATGGCGGCTGTTTGATGAGTCAACAGTAGAGTAGCCAAAGCGGTGAGAGCAGCTAAAGGTTTCATGTCTATCTTTGCTTTGTGTGACACGAAGCTTACAGCGGTTGTCAAGGAAAGCTACAAGCTTAGGGTAGAGCGTATGAGCGAGAATAGCTGTAAAAACTTTGCCTGTTTAGGGAGTTAAGATCTGCGACTTCTCAAAGAAGTCGCAGATCTCAGCGCCTCATTGTTACCGACGCTTTATCCCAACGAATAATGCACCGATTGCCAAAATACTGGCAACGGAGACAGGTTCGGGAACACGGGTCGTCTCTTCGATGCGAACGTTATCGATGCCGACAAAGGCAACTCCATCGTCATCGGGTCCAGAGGCGATGAGGCGGAGCTGGTCGAAGGTTACGTCTGCGATCGCCACTGTTTGTCGCACCAAGCCATCACCGATTGGTTCAAATGCAGACAGAGCAACTGAGGTGCTAGCCACCACTGTTTCACCTAACAGTGCTTCCAGTGTGAGTGCATTATTGGAGGGTGAGAAGAGCAGGCTAAACAAATCTAAACTTGCTGACGTTCCGGTGGTGCCAGCGGTAATGCGGGTGGAGCCAAATCGCCCAAAGCCAAACTCTTCACCCTCTGCAAAGCCACCAAAGGAGAGGTAGTTTGGTGCAGAAAAAGAGGAATCAAATAGTTCTGGCGTAGCGCTTTCAATTGAGAAAGAGGGAATTGAGTCAGCAAGTCGCTGATCTAAATCAAAAAACGTGATTCCGCCATCAGTCAGAGTAGTTCCGGCAGTTCCTTCGGAGAGGCTGTCAAAGGTAGCAACGGCGGCGATCGCCCCAGAACTTATCGCTCCAAAGGAGAGAGTTCCAGCTACAGACAGCCCGGTTATATAGCAAACTCTTACAGCGTTTAGCATGAAACGATTTCCTTTTGGTGACTTGTATCTGATATTGCTTCTCATGCACGCTGCGCCCCAGGCTGCCCGTTTTCGACAACAAAGGAAGCCAGTGTGCTGATGGGTGCATCGGGTTCGAGGATGGTCGAAACGACGCGATAGTCACTTTGCCATCGATCGCCATTCAAATTACACCGAACATATCCGCGAAATGCTCCGTCAAAAAACTTGGTGTGAGGATTTCCGGGCAGAGCGGCTGTGACGGGGGCAATAAATTGAGCCGGGAAGTCGGATGAAATGGAGGTGCCAACAAACTCTGTGCCAACGGTGGCTGAGTTGGGGTTGTTGAAATCTGCCTTCAGGTCATGCACCCAGCTAGAGTGAATGTCACCTGTAATCACGACTGGGTTAGAGGGCTTGCGCTGTTGCAGGAAATTGAGCAGGCGATCGCGAGCAGCCACATATCCATCCCACTGATCCAGATTAAATACGCCGCCGCTACCGGGACGCGGATCAAAATTGTATTGAGCCAGCATCGTTTGCTGAGCAATTACATTCCAGCGAGAACGAGACTGGGAAAGTCCCTCAAATAACCATCGCTCTTGCTCCGTGCCAGTCATTGTGGCGGTGGCGGCAAGCGCCTGGTCACAGCGAGGCCCTAATCCATCTCCACAGGGCTGGTCGGTACGATATTGGCGTGTGTCCAGTACGTTGACTTCTGCCAGATTGCCGAAGGTAAAGCGGCGATAAAGCTGCATATCAGGGCCAACGGGTCTGGCAAAACTCCGCAGCGGCATATGTTCGTAGTAAGCCTGGTATGCTGCTGCGCGTCGCTGTAAAAATGTCTGCCGACTCTGATCATCTTCAGGAATTTCATCGGCGTAGTTATTGTCAACCTCGTGATCATCCCAGGTGACAATCCAGGGGAAGGCAGCGTGAACAGCTTGCAGGCTTGGATCCGTTCTGTAGAGCGCGTAGCGATTACGATAGTCTGTCAAGCTAATAATTTCCGGTCCATTGTGCTGTCGGGGTCCGTTGGGGTCAGGTCCATATTCATAGATGTAGTCGCCCAAGTGAACTGCAAAATCCAAATCTTCTTCGGACATCCGACGAAGCGCTGGGTAGAAGCCATTTTGCCAATCCTGACAAGAGGCAAAGGCAAAGTTAATTTGATCAACTGGGCTTCCTAAGGCAGGTGCGGTGCGGGTTTTGCCGATGGGACTGAATTCATTCGCAACTTTAAACTGATACCAGTACCAGCGTCCAGGCTGCAATCCACTCACGACGACTCGCACAGAATGAGCAAATTCAGGAGTGGCGATCGCCGTTCCCCTCAGCACCACCCGCCGCATATTTTCATCCGTTGCAATCTGCCACTGGATCGGCACATTCACCGATGGCATTCCACCCCCATTCAGCGGATCAGGAGCTAACCGAGTCCAAAGGACAACCCCATCAGGTAGCGGATCGCCCGATGCTACACCCAGGCTAAACGGATAGGCAGAAAACCGAGATTGGGCAACTACGGGACGGGCTTGGGAGGCGATCGCCAATCCAGCCAAAGCACCTGCACCCACTAAAAGAGTTCGCCGTTTTGTACGTGTCGATAACCAGTAATTCATAGCGCCCTTCTCTCAAAGACAGTCAAATCTACTTAATCTATCTGCCACAGTGTCGTGAGAACTACTTCAGTTCACTGGGTTTTACTTGACCAAACGTCTTATAGATTGACAGCCTGATATTAATAATTCATCAAGGAAGCGTTAAATCTTACACGATACTTTCTGAACTGGTGCAGCCTCTACGCAAAACCGCTTTTGAGAAGACGTGTTAGGGAGGAGATAGCTGGCTCACATGATCTGCAACGATTTACCAACGGTTTTGTCGCTGCAACCAGATCCGCGTAAGTTTGTGAGGGGTGTATACTGAGAGCACTCCGCAGCCTCAAACTCTTCCTATGACTGCATTCATTATCAGTCTAGAGCCAGTCATTCACATGACAGACGAGCAATTTTATCAACTCTGTCAAGCCAATCCTGACGTGAAGTTTGAGCGAAATGCAGCCGGAGATTTGATTATTGTGTCACCAACGGGAGGAGAAACGGGCAGCTACAACGCTGAAATTAGCGCCGATTTTGTCCTTTGGAATCGTCAAACCCAACTGGGTAAAGTGTTTGACTCCTCAACTTGCTTTAAATTGCCAAAAGGGGGCGATCGCTCTCCTGATGTGGCTTGGATTGCGTTAGATCGGTGGAATCAGCTTGACCGAGAGCAACAGCGAAAATTTCCACCCATTGCCCCAGACTTTGTGCTAGAGCTACTTTCCCCAACCGATACCCTGGAAAAAACTCAAGCCAAAATGCAGGAATATGTGAATAGTGGTGTAAAACTAGGGTGGCTACTTGACCGCGACAACTATTGCGTAGAAATTTACCGAACAAACCAACCCATTGAAGCATTAAAAAGACCGGAACAACTTTCGGGAGAAGATGTTTTACCTGGGTTTATCCTCAAGATGAATATTGTTTGGTAAGCAATCCCAAAATTTCTCCTTCATCTAATAGTCATTTCCTACGTAGAAAATTTATTCTAAGCCCTACCCAAGCGTTAATCTGATAAGTCAGACTAGTGATGCTCTATACCGGATTCAACTTTTGCGTCACTATGAAGAAAACCCAACCTTCGCGCTACACGACACCGACTCGACAAGCTGCAACTCGCTCTCGGCAAAACATAACTGCATTTGCTTACTTGGCTAGTGTGTTTGTAATTGGCGTTGTTGTGATTTTATTCCTTCAAGGGCGATTAGTAATTGGAGGCGTACCCTCAGGAATTATTATGCAGTTCCTACAGGATGACGTTGCTCGTTCGGCTTACTTTAGCGGTAATAACGTTGCACTTCACGATCGCCTGGGTGAAATGGGCATTGAGGAGGCGATGAAGGACTATTACCGCCCCCAAATTCCCGATGAGGTGGTACTCGATCAGCACATCCACCAAATTTTGTATGACCGCACGGACTATGTAGGTGAAGCTTATCAGGTCAATGGGCAAGGGGTTTTAGTGTTAAAGGGCGATTAGAGAGACGTGAGCGCTGACCACGCGCCAGCCTTCGAGGGTTCTGAGCCAGGTCTGGCTTTGTCGCCCAGTTTTATCAAAGCCTTGCCGCTGAAATTCGGTATTCGCGGTGGCGAAGTCCTGCCCATAGGTGGTGATCACCGTATTTCTTAAAGTGCGACTGAGGTTCGTGGTAGGACGGTTGGCGCGGAAGGTGGCGATCGCCTCATAGCCATACAGGTTCTCAGTCGCACCATAACGAACGGTGTGAGCGCTATTCCAAAACAACTCATCTAGCACAACCACATCGTTACTCACCAGAGCAGCTTCATAACGTTGAAAGGCGACGGTCACTTCGGCAACCACTTCAGGCAGATTGATTTGCATAGAGAACTCAGGGGTGAAAGTGATGACTACACTATCACCATTCCTGAGTAAACTTGTCACATTCTTGGCAAATGTATTTAGTCTAACGATGCACAGTACTCATGTCGGCGTAGCGATCGCCTGCTGCCACACCCTTTGGCGCAACAGCATCAATTCGCTGTAATTCATCAGTAGTGAGTGTAATCTCGGTAGCGCTAACGTTCTCTTCCAGATATTGCCGTCGTTTTGTACCTGGAATGGGAACAATGTCATCTCCTTGTGCCAGCAGCCATGACAGGGCAAGCTGGCTAGGGGTAACGCCTTTTTCCTGGGCGATCGCCCTCACCTGCTCCACTACTTGCAGATTCTTCTGGAAGTTCTCACCCTGAAAGCGGGGTGATTGCTTGCGGTAGTCATCTTCTGCCAAGTCATCAGGACTAGTGATTTGTCCTGACAAGAAGCCACGACCAAGCGGGCTGTAGGGTACGAAGCCAATCCCCAATTCGCGGATGGTTGGTAAGATCTCATCTTCAGGATCACGGCTCCAAAGTGAGTACTCCGTTTGCAGTGCGCTAATGGGATGCACTGCCTGTGCGCGTCGAATCGTAGCTGGAGCAGCTTCAGAGAGTCCTAAGTATCTCACCTTGCCCTGCTGCACCAGTTCTGCCATTGCGCCAACAGTCTCTTCAATCGGTACAGTCGGATCAACCCGGTGCTGATAGTAAAGGTCAATTACATCCACACCCAACCGCTTCAATGAAGCATCACACGCCTGCCGCACATATTCTGGCTTGCCGCTAATGCCTGCCCAGCCGCCATTCTCAGTACGGACATTACCAAACTTAGTGGCGAGGATAACCTGATCGCGGCGGTCTTGAATCGCCCTACCCACCAGTTCCTCATTGGTGAATGGGCCATACATATCGGCAGTGTCGAGAAAGGTAACACCGAGTTCGATGGCACGGTGGAGAGTGGCGATCGCCTCCTCTTCATCCCGTCCACTATAAAACTCCGACATCCCCATACAGCCCAGTCCAAGTTCTGAAACGATTAGCCCTTGATTACCCAGTTTGCGGGTTTTCATTGTGGTACTCCTAAATGTGATGTAAATGTATGATTGACTCCTACTTCCGACAAACATACTCGGCATATTCCGGAGTCACATAATCTGCCGTTTCAATTGTGAATCCTGCATCGGTCAACATCCGTTCGATGACCCAGCTAAAGGTGGTGTATTCTTCACGAACGTGAGTAGCGAAATCGTCAGTTATCCAACCTTCACCCGGAGGTTTTGCAACACGCTGAATCCATTCATCAATGCGAGTTTGGTACTCTCTTGGGTGAAATGAAAATACCGTGTCCCATAGGTAAAAGATGCCACCAGGTTTGAGCATATTAGCTATGCGGAGAAATGCCACCATCTTCCAAAAGTCTGGCAGATGGTGCAAGGCTGCTTGAGTCACGATGAAATCTACTGGAGCAGCAGTGTGTTCGTAGGTTAAAAAGCCACTGCGGTGGAATTTGATCTGGTTTGAGGCATTGGCAACGCCTGCTTTCTGTTGAGCATAAGTGAGCATTACTTGAGACACGTCAATTGCGTACACATGAGCACCCGCAAGTGCCGCCTGAATTGCAAAGGTTCCCGTTCCACACCCAAGATCAATTACAGTCTGTCCCACTGAAATATTCAACTGTGTAACTAACTGTTGTTCTTCCTCCACACTCGAAGAAGTTTGATTGCGGTCATAGGTTGCAACTTGAGTCATGTCCTCAAAGTCAACACCAACCTGCTGCATATCGTCGTAGTACCAGGCGGGATAGGTCGTCATGGGAATTCATGGAGTGAATTAACTGAGGTCTTGCACTAGACTAGTCTGTTGCCCGATACCCTGCTGAAATCAATTCCGGGCTAAAAGCTGAAGTCAGTTGAAACTGACTGAAACGACCACCAGAAGATCTTTTTAACTCGTTTCAACGAGTTTTAGCTTTGAGCCTGAGATTGATCTCGAGGCTCTAGTGCAATGCTTGCTGCCACTGGTGCAAGATCTAGGTTAACGTTCTTGCTCTGTGGGGCGAATCAAGATCTCGTTGACGTTGACGTGTGGGGGTTGTGTGACGGCGTAGGCGATCGCCGCTGCAATGTCCTCACTTTCGAGGGTCTTCACTGAACCGTAGAACTGTTGTGCCCGCTCCTTTGCACCCAGATCGGTGATATGTTGTGGCAGTTCCGTTGCCACCAGTCCTGGTTCGATGATCGTGACGCGAATGTTGTTCTGATAAACCTCCTTTCTCAGCGATTCTGAGAATGCCCCAACCGCCCATTTAGTAGCGTTATAAACGCCCGTTCCAGCATTGGCGAATCTTCCCGCAACAGAAGAAATATTCACAATGTGCCCTGTGCCTTGTGCCTTCATGATGGGTAAAACCGCATGAGTGGCATACATCAACCCCAACACATTAGTGTTGATCATGCGCCGCCAGTCCTCAGTATTTGCCCCATCAATCATGCCTAGCAGCATTACCCCCGCATTGTTAACGAGGACATCAACTCTGCCATATTCGACATGAGTTTTTTGCACCATTGCCCTTACCTGTGACTCATCAGACACATTTGCGGTAATCGCTAAAACCTTTCCACCCTGGTCGAGAATGCGTTTGGCTAGAGCTTCTAAGCGATCGCTTCTTCGGGCGGCGATCGCCACCGTTGCCCCCGCATCTGCCAGCGCCAGTGCCGTTGCCTCTCCAATACCAGATGAAGCTCCTGTCACCAGTGCGACTTTACCCGCCAACCTGTCAGACATTTCTTTCTCCTGAATTTAAGACCTTTACGTTAACGTTATACTCTGAGTACAAGGATTCGCGTGAACAGTCTCGGATGTAGCTTTTCAAGATGATTCTCTACATCAACACCAGATTACAGGTGGAAAACTATTGGCCCTCACTATGTTCATCAATCCACTGTTGAATACGAGTGATATTAGCCTGTAGCTCAGAGCGAAACTGGTTTAAGGACTCTATTTTTTCATCGGTTTCGTGGAGATGGGACTTAAGAATTTCTACAATCTTACGTTTGCCGCTCAGCCGAGTAGGGTCTTCAAAGTAAAGTGGAATCACCGTACTAATTTCCTCCAGGCTCAGCCCCAATCCCTTAAGATTGTGAATTGTTTGCAGTCGAGATAGCTCGGCTTCGGTATAGTACCGAAACCCCGTCCCCTCACGCTCACTCGGCCCAAGTAGCCCCAGGCTTTCGTAATAGCGAATCGTGCGAGGCGTTACGCCAGCCCGTTCTGCAAGTTCTCCTATCCGCATTTTTTCGTTCACAATTTATTTGTATCACAACTCTAACGTTAACGTCAACTTGCCAATCTGGGTTTTGTGGAAGATGCGATCGCTTCAACTCTCAATCAATCTGGTTTTGTGTTTTAGCATTGCTAGGATAATGAACATACCTGCTCTCAGGAGGCATGGCTACGATGACCATCGCATCCCAAAAGATGACGCTTGAGGAATACCTTAACTACGATGATGGCACAGATACTCAGTATGCACTGGAGGATGGGGAGTTAGTCGTCATGCCTCCAGAAAGTGACTTGAATCGGCGAATTGCATCTTTATTATTTGCTTTTTTCCTACAGCAAGGTATTCCTCCGTATCGGTTAAGGATTGGAACTGAAATCGTAGTCAGTGGCTCACGAGCAACAACTCGTTTCCCCGACTTAATGGTGCTATCAGAAGAATTAGCAGCAGCATTAGAAGGCGCACGTCGATCGACTGTAGTGCCTGATATGCCCCCTCCTATGCTGGTCGTGGAAGTGGTGAGTCCAGGACAAGGCAATCGAGACTATCGCTACAAGCGCTCAGAGTATGCAGCGCGGAGCATTGCCGAATATTGGATCGTTGACCCAGTGCAGCAGCGAGTTACAGTTCTGGAATGGGTGGAAGGACTGTATGAGGAGAAAGGGTATGAAGGTGATATGGCGATCGCCTCTCCTCTTTTCGGGACATTGGAACTCACTGCTACACAAGTTTTACAAGGACGCTGATCAGAAAACTGCTGTAATAGGAGGACATTAAGATGAGCGTGACGATCGCCAAATGGACGTTAGATGAATACCACCGCATGATTGAAATCGGACTTCTAGATGAGCGTCATGTGGAGCTATTGAACGGAGAAATTGTTGAAATGTCGCCAGAAGGAGAACCTCACGCTTATTTTAGCCATGAAGCCGCTAAATATTTAGGAAGGCTTTTGGGTGATCGCGCTGATGTTCGTCAAGGGAAGCCAATTACTATCCCTACCAGTGCATCTGAGCCGGAACCCGATCTGGCGATCGTTCAAGTTTTGGGGCGGGAATATTTACAGCATCATCCTTATCCTGAGAACATATTTTGGCTAGTCGAGTCCTCTAACGCTAGCCTTTCTAAAGACACAAATGCAAAACGTAAAGCGTATGCTGCGGCTGGCATTTGTGAATATTGGGTAATGGATTTAAAGTATCATCAGCTTAGAGTATTTCGTAAACCCGCAAATGGTGATTATCAGTCAGAGCAGATATTAACGGACGGAACAGTTTACCCGCTGGCATTTCCAGAGGTTGAAATTTCAGTTCAGCGGTTATTAGAAGGATGACTATTTGGGGACTAAGGGCCTTTTTGGTTTTGCGATCGCATCCGCCCTACTAAAAAGTCACGCTCCTTCAAATGTTTGGTCTTGCGACCGCTCACTCGCTTGCGCCACATTCTAAAACTTGATGCTTTCATCTCACGCCGCATCAGCGCGATCACTTCTTTTTCTGATATCCCAAACTGATGGGCGATCGCCTCAAAGGGAGTACGATCTTCCCATGCCATCTCAATAATGCGATCGATTGTTTCCGAATCAAGATTGGGCAAATCCATATTCAGCGCCAACAGATGTGTTTATCTCTAGATCTAGCCTAACAATTACTTGACCTGAGACAAAATCTCTAAATAGGCTTTCACAGTGTTGGATAGCCCCATCTCTAAAGCTTCTGCCATCAGCGCGTGACCAATCGAGACTTCCAGCACATTGGGCACCAACTCACAAAACTTGCCCAGGTTCTCTAAGTTCAAATCATGTCCTGCATTAACGCCTAACCCAGCCTCCAGAGCAGCTTTAGCCGCATCGATGTATCTCAGCAGAATTGAATCCGTTTGCCCCTCTCGGAAGGCAGTAGCATATGGTTCGGTGTACAGTTCAACCCGATCCGCCCCAATTTCTTTAGCCCGTGACATAGGTGCAGGGTCAGCATCCATAAATAAACTGACGCGGATACCGTTGTCCTTTAGCTGTTGGATGATGGGAATGAGGCGATCGCCATCCCGCTCTAAATCCCAACCATGATCTGACGTTGCCTGATCGGGCGAATCGGGCACGAGCGTACACTGATTAGGCTTAACCCGACAAACAATATCCATAAACGGCGGCTCCAGCGGATTGCCTTCAATGTTGTATTCCGCCTGCGGATAGTGCTGGCTCAACAGTTCCGATAAATCATCCACATCCGAGGGGCGAATATGCCGCTGGTCAGGACGAGGATGCACCGTCACGCCATAGGCACCCGCATCCAGCACAATTCTTGCCGCTTTTACAACGCTGGGAATGCCAATATTTCGGGAATTTCGCAGTAAGGCAACTCGATTAAGGTTAACGCTGAGATTGGTCATGGAGATTTGCAGAAGTAGCTTCCATCATCATAGATTTTTGGGGCTACAGCAGGCTAGAAGTTAATTGGCAAAAGCTCAGAACGATGATGTGAACTAAGGCATTTTAGTATCGATATACTCTCGCCATCGGCGAATTTGACTTGCCTGAAAATCAATCACAATCGCATCCTCTACATACGATCGCTCTCCTGTACTCTTTTCCAAATCCTCCCAATTCCATTCCACTAGAACACAGTCGCCAAACGACACAATCCGTTGAATCTCGATTTTTACTTGGGAATGAGTGCTGCTGAAGTCTAAGACAGCTTGACGAATTGCGGTTCGTCCTTGCTATTGCTGTCCTGGAACAACGAGTTCACCGTCAGGCAAAAATAGTTCGGCGAAGCGATCTGCATCTCCATCTTGCCAGGCAGCTTTAGCCTGCTCAACGATTTGCTCTATCGATTCTGGAGCCATATTCAACTCTTTACTCGACGCAGGACTAATAGAATAGGTCAGCAGACTCAGCAGGAGCAGAACCAGCACTCTCCCACAGATAGCTAACGTCTTCGTCATGAGTTTGGGAGTAGCCTTGCTACGCCGACACTCCCAGTTCTGGAGAGGTGATGAGCATTTTGACTCGCGATCGCAGACGCGGAGAATAGAGAGAAGAAGGGAGGGGCGATCGCCCTCCTGATTCCGCAGGTTCACGCGACGACTGGCATGATCTGCGTGATGGCAGCGGGGAGTGTCGCCATTACCAAAACGCCGATTAGCACTACCGTGGTTCTCAGCGTTTTGTCAGATACCGCAATGGTCCCCGTGATTGCAATTGCCAGTTTTGTTAGCTTTCTGTTGACGACTCAAGTGTCCTTGATAAAACTCAGCGATCGCGCACTCTTTTCGCTCCTGGCTGTCGCCGAGGTTCCATTTTCTAGATAGTTTGCGCCTGCTACGGTCATCCGCTATGCTCACACCATTGGGCGGGGTTCAGCTAGACTATCGGGGAGCAAAGGAGATGAAGCGGTTGCAAAAGCTGTTCAAACAAACTCGAAATGCAGGCAGCAATGAAAGCTTCCTAGCTTTTTTGCACAGGCTAGAAGGTTTCGTTGCCAAAGTTTTATCTTTGGCAATGGTAATCGTGATTCTGGTTACGCTCTATGACCTGACCGCATTCCTGACCCAGGAGTTACTTTCTGAACCCTATGGCTTTTTTACCACAGCGCTGATCGAAATCTTCGGGCTATTCCTAAACGTTCTGATTGCGCTAGAAATTCTAGAAAACATTACCGCCTATCTCAAAAAGCACGTCATTCAAGTAGAGCTTGTGCTTGCAACCTCGCTGGTCGCAGTTGCCCGAAAAATTATCATTCTCGATTTAGAAAAAACTACAGGACTGCAACTGGTCGGTTTGGCGATCGCCATTTTTGCTCTTTCGATCAGCTACTGGGTCGTCCGCCGCACAACTCGTTCATCAGCTTAGTCTTAATGAGAATGAGCTAGAACCCTAGCTAGCAAGATACTCGCGAATGTCAGCTCTACGCTTACGGAGCTTCGTTAGCGCTTCCCGCTCAATTTGGCGAACTCGCTCACGGCTAATGTTGAGGCGATCGCCAATTTTGGCCAAAGTTAAGGACTGCCCATCTTCCAGACCAAAACGCAGAGATAAAACTTCTCGCTGCTGGTGGGTCAAGTCAGCCATCAGTTGTTCTAGCTCAGTCTTTAGAGAAGACTGCATGGCAAAATCTTCTGGCGAAGGTCCAGTGTCTTCCAGTAGCTCACCAAGCTCTGTATCCTGGTTGTCTCCGACGCGCAGGTCTAGCGAGAGCGGCTGCCTTGCCCGCTCTAAATATTCCCGCACCTGCTTGGAAGTCAGGTCTAGCTCCTGAGCTAACTCTGCCGCAGTTGCAGCCCTCCCTAATTTTTGGGCCAGTTGCCGCTGGGCCTTTTTAATTTTGTTAAGCTTCTCAGTAATGTGAATCGGGAGACGAATGGTGCGTCCTTTCTCGGCGATCGCCCGGGTAATCGCCTGTCGAATCCACCAGTAAGCATAGGTTGAAAAACGGTAGCCCTTAGTTGGATCAAATTTCTCAACCCCGCGCTGCATTCCAATGGTGCCTTCCTGGATTAAGTCCAACAGGTCTACGTTACGCTTAATGTATTTCTTGGCGACCGAGACGACTAAACGCAGGTTTGCCTCAACCATTTTGCGCTTGGCGATTTCTCCTTCGGCGATCGCCTGCTGCAACTCGTCGAGCGGAACACCAGCCTGCTCTGCCCATTCCGCATCGCTCGGCTCACGCCCCAAACGTTCAGCAAGTGTCTCCCTAGTTTCTTGGAGCGCGGAGGAGCGCTGTACCTGCTTACCGTAGAGAATTTCCTGCTCATGGGTCAGGAGAGGCACACGACCAATCTCTCGCAAGTAAGCACGAACTAAGTCTGTAGAAGTTTGAGCAGTTTTCATATCGCTGAATGTTCAGGTAGCAGGGACGAAAAGAAAATCTAATTCGCGTACAAGTAGAGTGCAAAAATTGAGAGTGATCCTGATAACTAAACTTGAACTAACCCAGATAGGCTTAGCTCAGAAACAGTCGAACCAAGAAGTAGCCCAAACCCAGTTTCAGAACCTAAAATCTAACGTTTAAGCGTTATTCAAGATTTCTAAGGATACCAGGACAGCTTGCAGAAAATTCTAGACTTCCACACCCAAAAAGACATCTGGCAGACCCCTGATCGACTCCTAGAACTCTAGTTAGACATAATCTAGAGGCGGCAATGTTCCGGTGGAACTCAAATTCCTCAAACTCCTCAAGTAGCCTAATATTAAAAACTGTAACATTTATGAAAGGAATTAGTATACCTCTCTGGTACTAGACTTTGCCCCTCGTGTATCAGGCTTATAGCTCTAGCGTACCCAGTAAACCTACTTCTGAATGCATCCTGTCGAACAAATTGCAGCAAATTTTAGGTTTGCATAATACGTCTACGACAAAAAAACCTTAAATTTTCTTAACGTTTAATGAGTAATTACCCTACTGAAACTGAAATAAATTTGGACGGGTGCAGCCTTGCCAGGAACACCTAGAAAACAGTGTTAAGAGAAACGGCTTTTCGGCTCAGTTGAGTAGACAATAGCCGTGAATGAAAGATGTAGACACGGAGATCCCGTCGAGCATGAAGCCAATTCGTACATTCAATGTTTCCCCTTCCCTGCCTAAACGGTTAGAGCCGCTGCGTAAGCTGGCTTACAACCTACACTGGGATTGGAACTTCGACACAACCGATCTATTTCGACGGCTGGATCGCGACTTGTGGGAATCTAGTCGCTACAACCCAGTTCTGATGTTGGGCACGATTAGTCAAGAGCGCCTGAGAGAAGTTGCAGAAGACGAGGGTTTTCTAGCTCAGATGGATCGAGCCGCACAGCAGTTAGAAGATTACTTAAAAGAGCGTACCTGGTATCGCAAGCATCGCGATCGCAAACCCGCAAGTGGTGCTGCACCTGAAGCAACACCCGAAGCAACAAAAGCTGAAACCACCTTTCATCCCTCATCTTTCGTCCCTCATCCCGCCAAAGACTGCTATGCCTACTTCTCAGCGGAATTTGGGTTGACCTCCTGTTTGCCGATTTACTCAGGAGGTTTGGGCGTGCTGGCAGGAGATCACCTAAAGTCTGCTAGCGATTTGGGGTTGCCGCTGGTTGGCGTTGGGCTGCTTTACCAGGAAGGCTACTTCGCCCAATATTTAAATGCCGATGGATGGCAGCAAGAGCGCTATCCCATCAACGACTTTTATAATATGCCGCTGCATCTAGAACGTAATCCTGACGGCTCAGAGTTGCGCGTCAGCGTGGACTATCCGGGGCGCGAGGTGTTTGCCAGGGTGTGGCGAGTTCAGGTAGGCACAGTGCCGCTGTATTTGCTGGACACCAACATTGAGCCAAACAATCAGTATGACCAGGACATCACTGACCAGCTTTATGGGGGCGACATTGATGTTCGGATTCACCAGGAGATCATGCTGGGAATTGGCGGGGTGCGAATGCTGAAAGCGCTGGGGCTACACCCTACTGCTTATCATATGAACGAAGGACATTCTGCGTTTCTGGCACTGGAGCGCATTCGCATGATGATTCAGCAGGAGGGGCTGACTTTTGCAGAGGCAAAGCAGGTCGCTCAGTCGAGCCAGCTATTTACAACGCATACGCCTGTTCCAGCCGGGATTGATTTGTTTCCTCCAGAGAAGATTACCTATTATTTAGGACACTATGCCAATACCTTTGGGCTGTCTAAGGAGGAGTTTTTGTCGCTAGGACGGGAAAACTCTGGAAATTTGGCGGCTCCATTTAGTATGGCAATTTTGGCGATTAAGATGGCTTCTTTTGTAAATGGAGTTAGCCGTCTACATGGAGCCGTTTCTCGCTCTATGTTCAAAAGTTTGTGGTCAAATTTGCCGCTCACTGAGGTGCCGATTACGTCTATTACTAATGGGGTTCATGCGTGTAGCTGCGTGGCGAAGTCTACCCAGGAACTCTACGATCGCTATCTTGGCCCAAGCTGGTCACAAGCCTCGACGGACAGTCCGCTGTGGGAGCGGGTAAACTCGATTCCCGATGAGGAACTGTGGCGCAACCATGAACGGCAGCGATCGGAACTGGTGGTGTTTGTGCGAGAACGGCTGCAAAAGAGTTTGCGCGATCGCGGTGCATCTCTCACCGAGATTGCCGAAGCACAGGAGGTTTTAGACCCCTCGGTGCTGACAATTGGCTTTGCCCGTCGTTTTGCCACTTACAAACGAGCGACTTTATTCTTGCGTGACCTAGAGCGCATTAAGCAAATTCTGCATGATCCGGCTCATACGCATGGAAAGCGTCGGGTTCAGTTTGTTGTGGCGGGCAAGGCGCATCCGAAAGATATTCCTGGAAAGGAACTGATTCGTCAGATTGTTCACTTTACGCGAGATGAAGCGCTGAGCCGCTCGGTTGTGTTTATCCCCAACTATGATATTCACGTGTCTCGGCTGATGGTGGCGGGTTGTGATGTCTGGCTGAATACGCCGCGTCGCCCGCGTGAAGCGTCTGGCACCAGCGGCATGAAGGCAGCGATGAATGGATTGCCAAACCTGAGTGTGCTAGATGGCTGGTGGGATGAAGCGGACTATGTTCGCACGGGATGGCCGATTGGTCATGGTGAAGACTATGACGACCTGGAATATCAGGATGAGGTTGAGGCAAATGCGCTGTATGACCTGATTGAACAGGAGGTTGTGCCGCTGTTTTATACCCGCGATGATGAAGATTTGCCGAGGGGTTGGGTCGCTAAAATGAAGGATGCGATTCGGTTGAATTGTCCTTTGTTTAACACGGCTCGTATGGTGGGCGACTACGCGCTGCGGGGTTATTTCCCAGCAAGCGATCGCTACTTCAACATGATTCAAGACCAATATAGCCCCGCGAAGTTGCTGGCACACTGGCAAGCTCACTTGTTTAACCACTGGTATGACATCAAGATTGAAGACATCAAGATCTCAGAACCTGCTGAAATTCAAGTAAATCAAGAGATTGCCGTGACGGCTCAAATTAATTTAGGAGCCTTGAGTAATGAGGATGTTCGGGTAGAGCTATATCAGGGTTCGGTGAGCGCAACCGGGGAAATTACCGATGGCGTTCCCGTGATGATGGCTTACCAGGGTCAAGACGGTCAGGGCAACAGCCTCTATACCGTTAACATTAGCTATACCAACAGCGGTTTGCAGGGCTTGTCACTGCGAGTGTTGCCCCGTCATGACTATCTCAGTAGCCCCTATGAACCGGGTCTGGTGCTGTGGGCTGAGCCGGAGAGAGTATCGATATTGCAGCCTGATGGAAATGGTCATGTGCTGGAGGTACCTGTGATGAGTGAGGCTGTGGCAAGGTAGAGGGATGGGGAATGGGGAATGAAGCCTATCTCGTCAGACATTTCCCATTCTCCATTACCTGCTTTCTGTTGCGCCAGCTCTATTGAATGGGTCAGGTACGACAATGTAGCCTGTGGTGCGATCGCCCAGTACCAAATTTCGCTCTGCTCCCCAATACCACCAGTGGGCTGCAACGTAGGCACAGATTAAGCTATCCAGTTTATCTTCTAGTTCCTTTAGGGCACTGCCAGCCTGTGGAACTTTGGGTAATGAGTTGTTCTCCGAGAGAAGGGACAGATCCAGGGCTGGTTCTAGGGTGGGTAGAACGTCGAGAATGTATTGACGCAGTTTGAGCAATTCTGCCTGCCGTTCTGATAATCTGCCTTTTTTGTATTTCAAAATCCGTTCTAGCTTAAACAGATGCACCATTGCCGGATGGGGAAATACTTCGATCTGGTAGCGTCCGGGCTGCTGGGCAATGAGTGTCGGAGCGTGGGCAAAACCGCGTGTCTCCAGGCTCAAGCCTAGTTCTAGTGTGCGTGCGGCGAAAGGACTGCCTAAGTTGGCAGGATAGCAGCCTGCATGATAGCGGCCAAAGTATTTGTGGGCAAGGCGATCGGGCAAGCGCATTCCGCTAGCGTTAGGAATTAGGGTAGGAGCGTCAACGGCAATAATGGCAGGCTCTTGAGGTGTGACTTGAGCATCAACCCAGGACAACACTGCTGTAACTTCACTTAGACGAGTTAGATCCAGTAAGTGTAGAGTTTTGTTCTGCAAAGTCAGACAGCATAGTCCACTGGGTTGCGATCGCCAGCCAAAGTCAATCCCCAAAAATTTCATGCTGGACGCTACCCTTCGGATAGATACTTGATTAACCGATAAAGTGGTAGTCTCCTGCCAAATTCACCCAAAGTCAAATTTTAAGAGAGAAACTGTTGTGAGATTACCCATCAGACTGATTATCGCACTGTTGTTTGCGCTGTTTGGTTTAGTTGGTTATTGCGGCAGCGCTGTAGACAATCCGATTACGGGAGAGAGCCAGCGAGTTTCACTTTCGCCACAGCAGGAAGTTGCATTAGGACAGCAGGCAACTCAGGAAATAGCGGCTCAACATGGAGGTCTATATCCAGATGAAGCTTTGCAGCAGTACATCGATCAGATTGGTGGACGAGTAGTGCAGCAATCAGCGGCGGCTCAAGCTCCTTATCCATTCGAGTTTTATCTGCTTCAAGATCCACAAACTGTAAATGCGTTTGCCCTGCCCGGTGGCCCAATTTTCATTACGGCAGCATTGCTCAGTCAGCTTTCCTCGGAAGCTCAGTTGGCGGGGGTTTTGGGGCATGAAGTGGGTCATGTAGTGGGACGACACGCCGCAGAACACTTGGCAAAGCAACAATTAGGACAGGCTTTGGCTACGGCAGTTGGAGTTGCGGCTAGTGATAGTCAGGATGGCGGTCGGCAGGCAGCGGTGATCGCCCAGGCGGTCAATCAGGTAGTTAGCCTTCGGTATGGGCGGGAAGATGAGTTGGAGAGCGATCGCCTCGGTTTTCGTTTTATGACTGAAGCAGGATATGACCCTCGAGGCATCGTGGAACTCATGGCAGTGTTGCAGCAAGCGGGCGGTGGCGGCGGTGCACCAGAGTTTTTTAGCACCCATCCTAATCCCAGTAACCGAATTGAACGATTAGAGGCACTAGTGGCAGAAACTTATCCAAATGGCGTTCCGGCTGAACTCACGTCTGGGCAAGAGGAGTTTGCTAGCAATGTACGTCCTCGCTTAGCGGGTGGTAGTTAGAAATATTGAAATTGTCATAAAAAACTGCTTTATCCCTTGAGGGATAAAGCAGCAAACAGGTGATGTCAACGTTAACGCCGAAACTTTTGGATATTTCTTATCCGCGATTTCTAACTCGTGCAGTCAGAGCATCTAACATTGCCTGATAAATGTGAACCTGGTCAACGAGTCCAGAAATGCCTGGAACTTGCTGCCCGTATTGGGTAAAGCCCTGACCAACAAAGCGGTTCAGGTTGAACGATCCGCCCTGGTAATATACAGGAACAGGTCGGTTAGTGTGGCTTCCCCACCCATACTTAATATCACCCATTGACCCCCAGAAGTGCCCTGCTTCTACGGGCGTATGCTCCTCAAAGGTGAGAGCTTCTGCACCTCTCTGAGCCAGGAGTTGAGGATAATTAGGATTGAGCGTCAAGTAGTGATCATGGTCAGCCGTCACGACTAGCACATTCTTCTGCCAACCTCCGTTCTGGTTAATCCAGTCAATTACGGTTTGAACAGATCTATCAAACTCGTTCATGGTGCCGATCAGGTTGTCCAGGTTGTCATCATGGCAAGCCCAATCTACATCACCCGCTTCTACCATGAGCCAGAACCCATCTCGGTCTTTGCCCAACACGTTTAGTGCAGCTTGAGTTAAGTCTGCCAGAGTTGGGTTCTCGTTGCGTTCACGGGCGATAAACTGAGTATCGGTCTCACCAGGCGACAGCGGACGCACTGTATCTGGCTGAGGAATTTGATTGTTTTGAGCAGCAGTTGAAAATACCGAGAAGTTATCTAATCCGGTAGTGCTGTAATCACCGTTAGCGCTGCTAGTGGGAAGGTTGCCATTTTGACCCCGCGCACCATACAACCCCAACAGCTTCTCACCCCGATTGGGGTTGATCTGACTAGAAGTCGCTAGAAGTCTCTGAGCAGCGCTTGGCCCACGTTCCAAAAACCTGTAGCCGTAGGTGTTGTTGCTGGGGTTACTCTTCAACTCCTCATACGTACTTTGGCGAATGTAGGTGTAGTCGAAGATAGGGCCGGATGCAGTTCGGTTTTGGAAGTCTAGCGGATGACCACCACCCAAAATCACAGTTGGCTGGAAGATGCGAAGGGACTGCTGCAAAATATTGTCAAGGTCAGGGAAGTCATTATCATACTTGGCTCGACGGTTGACAAAAGATGCTGCTGCACCGGGAGTCGCGTGGGTGATTGGCACAGAAGTTACCAAACCAGTAGATTTGCCTAGCAGCGCGGCTCTCTCCAGGATGGTGGTTTTGCGCTCCTCAAAAATATCTACCCCCATTGCGTTGTTGTAGCTCTTGACTCCGGTGTAAAGGGAGGTCGCTGTGTTGGCTGAGTCAGGGTAGCTGTACTTGATGTATTCCTTATCGAAGCCTAGCCGTTCAGCAACATCGGGACTAATCGGTGTCCAGGGGTTAGGGCCGCCGCGATCAGGTTCGTAACCTACCAGGTTCCCTAGAGATGGGTCAGTTGCGCCACCGTTAGCTCCAGTACCAGGATTGAAGGGCAACGCTTTGAAGGAGAAGCCTGGACGAACTGGGCTTTCTCCCGTTATCGGATTGGAGTTATCGAGGGCGGAGTTGCCTGTGCTGAAGGTGCCGTCTTCGCCCAAGATGGTAGTGCCGTAGGTCGTGACCAAACCATAGCCGCTCAGGTTTTGGAAGCTTAGACCGCGCCCTTTACCCTGATCGTAGAGCGGTGCGCCTTTTGCAACAGCGGCAGCGCGTGCCATCTCCCAACCCATGCCATCGCCAATCATTAGAATGACGTTGACTCCGTTGCCAGTAGCGGCGACCGCCTCGCGCCAAAAGCCAAACGAGAACAGACCAACGCAGAGCAAAGTCACTGCTAGCACAGCGACCTGTCGCAGGTATCTTCTGAATATTTGAATCATTACATTGCCTTTAGGGTAGTTTCACTCTGAACAAGTAGCAGAAGTTCTATCGGTAGAAATTGGACTCTAAGTGAGAGGCAGCAACTTCATCAAAAGTGGAAACGAGTACCGAGGTAGCAGACTGGTTTTCACCGTGAGTAGCAGCACTCACAGCTTGACCAAAGGACAGACCAAACGAGAGCAGGAATGCGCCTACTAGACCAGTCAGGAAGCAGACTAGCCAGCGCCAGTTCTGATTTAGAAGGAGAGTCATGGCAGAAACCCTTATTACTAACGTGAAGGACAGTTTGAGTGGGTTATAGCAGTAAGGATGAGGGATGAAGGATGAGGGATGAAGCCGAGCCTTGCTCATTCAAGCTTCGCTGCTTATCGCCTGCCCTAACCAATCTTCGTACTGCTATAGGACTTATGCAGACAGAGTGTGAGTCCAGTCACATCCTCTGTTGACAAGGGGCTGAAGCCTCTCGCCTGGTTAGCGAGTGCGTAAGCCCTAGAGAGTAATTGGAGAGATCTTTAACAGATCCTCAGTCATAGAAATTAGGTTCTATGTCAGACAGTGAGCTTTCAACGTCTTGGGATGTTGGATAACCAACCGGAAGGGCGGCAGCGGTTTGGATTGCCTGAGGCTGAGTAAAGCCCAGCAGCACCGCCGAAGGGCGACCAAAGTAACGCGCCTGAGTCTGAATGTCAGGGTTGGCTTGCCAGCCTGTACGACTTACCGTTACATATAGAACAGGAGCTTCCGAACCGTTATGTTCACCCAGAATTCGGAGTGAAACTTGTGTAATGGCAGCATCAGAAAAGCTTTGTCGCACTAGACGGTCTGCCATTTGCTCCGCTTGCTGCACCAGCACTTCATAACTGCGGCTACCCTGAGAACTCAACGTGTAGTCAAGCTGAAGAGCTTCAGCAAAACCAGCGGGTGCGATCGCCCCCCAATTGATCACTAAAGCCATTCCTAAAAGTGCCCAATGCCAGATCTTCATGGCGATCGCCCCGATAAGTACTAAGCCAACGGGCGACGACGTACCGCAAACAGTGCGCCAGCAATACTTACGAGTGCCAATACTGTGCTGGGTTCAGGCACCTTTGCAGCTTCAGCATCAATTTGGGCGCTACCGATGCGGGCACCTGTTAGGTTCAGTTCAAAGTTACCAGAAGCATTCTCCAGGACATCGTTGAACTCTTCTGAAACAAGTACATCCACATTGGAAACCAGGAGGGTGCGATCGCTAAAACTGGGAGCCGCATTGACCACTAGATCAAACAGTGGCAATCCCGTTGTGATGTTGTCAGCAATAAAGAAACCACTATCAAAGCCAATGGAGAAATCACCAATTTCCAGCGGTGAGAACAGCGCCAGTCCATCCGGGTTGGTTACAGGGTCAAAGGAATCAACCTCAAAACTCAGACCGCCCGTATGCTCAATCTGCCCGCCCACAGGAGCAAAAGCTTGAGTTGCTTCGTCGATAGTGAAAGTGAAATCTGTGCCTACCACACTAGAATCTTCGGTCGGAGGCAAAATTTCAAAGCCGAAAATAAACCCTTCAGCAGGTGCAACCGTTTCAAAAGAGTTGCTGAATGATAAGCCTAGACCTGAAAGTAAGTCTAGGGCAGCAGCATCTACATTCAGACTGGTAACGCCAGAAGTAACCTGGTAAAGAGTAGCAGCTTGTGCAGAGGGCATGATTGCTACGGTAGCAGCCGTACCCAGAAGAAGAGTGAGAAGTTTGTTACGCATTTCTGAATGAATGAACAGGTATTCAGGAAGGGCATTGAAATCGTATCACCGAAGATTAAGATCTCCGTGTTGTCTCGCAAACAGAGACATTAAACTCTGATTAAACAGTGGATGAAGCTGAAAATTCGCTACCGAAGCAGTACTAAGCTGTAGCACCGCTTCCCGAATTGCAAATTCTTGATAGAGATAGGACTGTAGATCTTGAGAGAGGCGATCGCGCTCCTCTACATTTGACAGACTTACGGTCAGATGGGCGCACAGCATAACCTGACCAGAAGTGAGAGTCCAGATGTACAGTTTTGTCACCTGCTCTACGCTTTCAAAGGAAGTGAGTGCAGCCTCTACAGTTTCAGGCTCTAGTCCTTTGGGTGCGTACTCCATCAACACTTCCACACTGCTTCTAATCAGCGGAATGGCGCTGAGTCCGGTAAAAGCCGCAACCAACAGTCCGGCTGCGGCATCGATCCAGACCCAGTTCCAGCAGTAAACAGCGAGGGCGGCTAAAATCACGCCAGCGGAACTGGCGATATCTGCAACAATGTGCAGCAATGCACCACGCATATTCAAATCGTGATGGCTGTGCTGGTGTAGCAAGGACAGATTAAGACTGTTGATTACCAGTCCGAATCCTGCTCCCACTAACATTGGCACCACTAGCAAAGGCTCTGGGTGTCGGAGGCGATCGATCGCCTCGCAGGTCACAAAGAGGGCGATCGCCATCAGGCTAATCCCGTTTACCAGTGCCGCCAAAACCTCAACTCGCTGATATCCAAAGGTCGCTCGACCTGATGCAGGTTTTCGAGCTAGCCACGCCGCCGTCAGTGTCAGCCCTAAAGCTCCAACATCAGACAGCATATGCCCCGCATCCGCCAACAGAGAGAGACTGTGGCTCCAGAAACCAACTGCCAACTCAAATACAAAGAAGCTAGCTAGTAAACTCAAGACAACTCCCAGAAGCTTGATTTTCTTCTGGCTGTTGCTTCCTTCCTCAAGATGAGGATAACCACAGCGGCAATCAACCGCCGCTGTAGGACGAACCCTTTGCCCCTGAGCGACAGAACCCATGAATGAATGATCAATTAAGTGAGATTACGAACCCTAACAAACCTATCAGCCTATTACGTAAGAGATCAGTAAGGTTTGGTTAACATTTGGACAAGGGCTAGTCGAGACTGATTTGGATTTTTGTGCAAATGTAGGTATTCTGTCTGGATTTACACAAAAGTCTGAACACACTTCTGGTCGTTAGTGATGGGTTACTGGTTATGGGTCATTAACGCGATGGGCAACGGTAGAACTCTGTCTCTAGACTCAGGCTAGGAAGAACCTTAATCTTTGACAGTATTGTGTTTTGATGTCAGGCGTGGCTGAACTGGTGCGCGATCGCAAGCGACTGGAACTAATGTGGCAACCCGACCTTAAAGCCTGGTTTCCCAAAGGGTTAGAGGAACCGGGAATTGCTCTGTTAAAGGTAAACGTGAATAAAGCAGAGTATTGGGATGCCCCTGCGGGGTGGGTTGCAAAGACGATTAGTCTAGCAAAGTCAATGGCTACTGGCAAAAGGGCGAATCCGGCTGATAATGTCAAGCTTGACTTGCAGTAAGTTTTCAAACTTTGAGCTATAGCATTTAACTCAGCTTAAGTCACAATAAGGAATGCCTCTTACCTTGCGTGACAGACTGCCATGAACTCAGTTATCTCTGTTCTTTCGGCTAATCCTACTCAAGCCCAAACTCCCGATCACTTCGCTATCACATTCGCGCCTCTTTCCCTGGAGGAGGTCTATGCACAGGCAGACGATGCAGCAAATGGGGCAATTGTGGTGATGAGCGGCATGGTGCGAAATCAGACTGACGGCAAACCTGTTGTAGCGCTTGAGTATCAGGCCTATGAACCAATGGCAATGCAAATATTCAAACAAATCGCCGCAGAGATTCGCCAAACCTGGACGGAAGTAACGCGAGTTGTGATTCACCACCGGACTGGTAAGTTGGGCATTGGCGAAATCAGTGTGTTGGTTGCGGTGGGCTGTCCGCACCGTTCAGAAGCATTTGCTGCCTGCAAGTATGCGATCGACACCTTAAAGCACAACGCTCCAATTTGGAAGAAGGAGTGGTACAGCGGGCAGGATGGAACCCTGTCCGGTAGCTGGGTCAGTATCGGTGCCTGCGAACAGTCTCTAGGCGCTTGTTTGGGCAATTCAAGAACGAGTCCGCGATCGGGCGAGAAAGTTAATGAAGGAACACGTTCTGGCAACCAGTAGCTATTTGAAGGGATTGCTTTAGGGCAGAGGGCAGGAGGCGAGGGACAGGAGGTGAGGAAGCGATCGCACTACAATGTGAGCTACTGATTGCTGAACCGATGAGAATCTGAAACATGGATTAAAACATGAGCAAAAAGTATTTAACAGATTTCAGTTTGTGGATTGACCAAACAGCCCACCTGTTACGGGAGCGTCGCTGGCATGAAATTGATGTGCCGCATTTGATCGAAGAGGTTGAAGACTTGGGCAAGAGTGAACGACGAGGAATTGCTAGCCAGCTTACTCGTCTTCTATTGCATTTGCTCAAGTGGCAGTATCAACCTCAGCGCCGCTCAGACAGTTGGCTAGATTCCATTACGGATGCACGTACCCAAATTGAACTGGCGATCGCAGATAGTCCCAGTCTGCAATCCTATCCCTTAGAGCAACTTGAACAGAGTTACCAAAGAGCGCGGCGGCAGGCAACTAGGCAAACCAGTCTCGATATTTCGGTCTTTCCAGAGGTATGTCCGTATTCTGTAGAATTGGTCTTGGCAGAAGCTTGGCTACCAGACTGATTAATTTTCAGCAATCTCCAGTTCATGAATATTCCAAAGTGGTCCGCCCAGGGCAGAGAATTTAACGTTTTGGATGCGATCGCGCACTGCTATCAGGGTTAAGGGATTGACCAGATAGATGAATGGCAGATATTGCTGAGTAATAATCTGGCTTTCTGCGTAAATGGCTCGACGCTCCGCTTCATTAACGGTCTGCGCCCCGCGAATGTAAAGCTGCTCGATTTGCTTCTCCCAATCTGATACGACTCGCCCTTCAATAGGGGGCTGTCCGGGTTGGGCGGCCTGATTAAAACGGTGCGATCGCCCCTCCGTCAGCCAAACATTTGCGCCGCTATTTGGCTCTACACCGCCCGTCAAACCCAACAGGTAGCATTCCCAATTGAGATCGCTGTTGAGTTTGTTGAGCAAAGTGTTAAAGGCAAGCGGGGCAAAGTCTACCTGAATTCCAATGCGGCTCAGGTCTTGCTTGATCTGCGCTCCCATTGCTTCACGTACCTTATTGCCAGAGTTGGTAATCATCGTAAAGCGAACGCGATTTCCCTCCGCATCTAGCAATTGACCCTCGGCGTTATATTGAAACCCGGCACCTAGCAGCAGTTCTCTAGACTTGTCCGGGCTGTAATCATAGACGGGTAGCCCTTCTTCGGGCGAAATGAAGTAGGGACTTTGAACAGAGATCGGCGAGTTTTGCGTTTGTCCTAACCCCTGGAACGTGTTGTTGGTCATGCTCTGGCGATCGATTGCGTAAGCCACTGCCTGCCGAAACTCAGCCGCGTTAAACCAGCGCGATTTGATTGGGTCAACCAGCGGTATTCCATTGCGGCGGCCCTGGTTGAGGTTAAAGGCAAGAAAGTTGGTTCCAGGGGCAGAGCCACCCTCATAGATTGTGAAGTTGCCTCGCCGCTCTTCTCGCTTGAGCAAGGAGAAATAATCGGGTTGAAGCCCCAGTAGATCCAGTCCGCCGGAGCGAAACTGTACCAGGGCATTGTCGGTTGATTCTACGATTTGCCAGACGATGCGCTCAATGTAAGGCTGCGGATTGCCTTGACCGTCTCGCCGCCAATAGTTTGGGTTGCGCCGAAAGACGATGCGCTGACTGGTGGTGTAGCTGGCAATTTGATACGGCCCATTCACGGCCATCTCAGCGGGATTAGTATCCGTGCCCAGGGCTGAGACAAACAGCGGTTCGCCTTCAGAATTTTTGGTTGTCACCAGTTGCCGCAGGGAGTGAGCAGGTAAAATTGCCAAACTCATGTTTCGCAGGAGAGGCGCAAAAGGTTCTGGTGAAACCACCTCAACCCGTCGTTGATCAAGCTTTCGCACGGTTGGCAAAACTCCTGCTTCGCCAATTCTTAGCACGTCCCGAATCGAGGTAGGAATTTCCTCATTAAAAAAGAGGTCGTTGTAGGTAAATACGACATCCTCTGCGGTGAGCGGCTCCCCGTCAGACCATCGCAGCCCTTCTCGCAGGGTGAGGACAATGCGCTGAGCATCTTCAGAAACTTCCCAGCTTTCCGCCAGGGCAGGCTCGATTTCGCCAGTTAGTCCGTTTTGGGTGATTAGTCCTTCGTAGATGAAGCTAAAAACGCTGGGAGATTCGGTGCTGGTCAGGTAGTTGAAGGTTTTAGGCTCACTCAGCAGGCTGATTAGCAGTTGGGGCACCTGAGCAGCTTCGGTTCTAAACTGAGCTAAGTTGCAGGCAGTAAGGGCGATCGCCATCACTCCAACTAGCATTCCTGCTAAAAATCTGCGGAACCAGGAACCTGTGAACGGGTTGAGGTTACTGATTCTGATCATGTTAGGTCGCCCTTACTACGAGTACATTGATTATCTCAGCATTGCTTTTATCTCAGTATTGCTTTTGGTGATGCACTTCAATCACCGTATGGACATTGCCACGCGGGGTAAAGTCGCCCTTGACCGTCACCTCCAGGGGATCGCAGGCGGCAACAAAGTCATCCAGGATTTGATTAACCGATTCTTCATGGGAAATGTAGCGATCGCGATAGCTATTAATATAAAGTTTGATTGCTTTTAGCTCCACGACACGCTCATCAGGGACATAGTTAATGGCGATCGTGGCGAAGTCAGGATAGCCAGAAAACGGGCACTTGCAGGTAAATTCTGGCAGCGTGATTTGAATGGTGTATCGCCGTCCCACACGTGGATTGGGAAACGTGATTAACTGTCCTTCGGCAATGTGGCGTTCGCCGTATTTCATTTCCGTAGACGATTCAGCAGAATTTTCAGCCTCAATAGGCAGATTGGATTGGACGAACGGGTGATTCATGGTGAGCTAGTTTATGGCAAATTTATTGACGATTGGCGGTTAGAATGCTCAAAATTCCATTATTCTGGGGCATATATTCGGCCTTAGAGGGAATTAGTATTAGTAGCCAATCAGGAGTACTTCATAGCAGTCTAATAAATAAAAGCCGAAAAACCCGCCGTCGCTTCCTCAAAGTTTGCTCAAGTCTTGCCTTGAATTTTTTTGCTCTCAATCTGCCAAGTCGATGAATAACCTCAATCTTGATTCCATGAGAACTTCACCTGCTCCCGGACAAACCCCATCAGGGAATGCTTACGCTCCTTCAGTGCCAATTTCGGTATATCGCCAACTGGCAGCCGAGCTGCAATCGGCAAAAGCGACGACAGAGTTGCTCAGCAACCAAAATCAGCAGTTGACTCGCCAAAATCAGCAGCTACGGCAAGAAATTGACCGCGTTGTGCAGGCGGCTTCTCAGCTTCAGCAAATGGCAAACTCATTTCCAGATCTGCTACAACCTGCACCTTTAGAGCCGTCAGAAATTCCGCTAGAGAGGGTGACACCCATTCGTCAAACCGCTCAACCCGTCGTGCCGTCGCGCCCGGTTCACACTCAGCCAGCGCCAGCGCAGATGTCAGCACAAGTGCCAATGCAGCCCGTGCAAATGGAAATGGGGGCGATTACTCCAAAGGGAGAACCGCCTCGCACCGCCAAACCCATTGCTAGGCCAAAACCGTCTGATCCTATGATTTTGTCGGATGAACTGTTTACCGAGCAAGAGGAACCGCGATCGCGCCGTCCTGCCCCACCCGAAGCTGCTAAAGACTTGAGCGGAATCTGGCTCATAGTTGTGATCGGATTTATTGTCATCACGGCTTTCGGTGCGGGGTTTATGGTTGTACGTCCACTGTTGCCAAGCCGCTAGACAGCCTTGAGGAATGCTTTTTAGTAAGAGTGGCGTGGTGCAGGTTCACGCCATTTCTAGTGATTGGTCGTGCGAAGCGATTCACCCCTTTGGAGTCATCGCCTCCTAATCTTGTTTATCAATCCGAACTTTAATCCCTTTAGACAGAAGTGTGCTTATCGCATCTCCCAATTTCTTCTCTGAAGAAACCTCCTTTGGAGGAAATAGGAACGTGCAAACATAAGCAACGACCAACAACAAACCCACAACAGCACCAAAATCCATAGGATACCCCCACCTCTTCGGTAATTACTGAATTAATTTGGCTAACTTCATTTGCACAACCAGAGCTTATACGGAATCTGCTTGGCAAAGGGCACTACCTTAAAAAACCTAGCGTAGGCGTGAACAGCCTTTAGTTCCGGCAGATAACGCCACTCCATAAACGAATGTCGTATCAATAGGTACAAATGTACGCCAGACACTAAATCTAACAAATGTTTGCCAGAGAAATATCAAGCCGAGATAAAGTTAGCGTGATTTTATTTACATAGATGTACAGAGCCTCCTTCGAGAATGATTGTTACAGCGCTTTAAGCGCAGAGGCAACAACTCTCCTTTTGAAGGACTGCTGAATTAAAATTTAGCTTATCGGTTTACCTGTTCCTAATTTATATCGCTACGTAGTGTTGCCAGAGGAGTGAGTGATCCGTGTATTGCTCTGCTCAATCAGGTGAGCAGTCTAAAACGTGCAGCGAGGAAAGTAGTAGATGAAAAAAACACTAATACTTTTAGCTGGAATAGACCTTGCATTTGCTCTGGCCACTTGCACTGATGGTTCTTCAGAGAACACTTCTACCTCTCGAACAAGTCAAACACCTGTTGAACAAAGTTCCACAGATAATCGCCCCAGTCCTGATGTACCTGAAATCAGCACTCCTGAAATCAGCACTCCCGAAATTAACACTCCCGAAGTTAATGTTCCTGAGGTTCACATTCCTAATGTGAACCTTCCAACCATTAATTTTCCAGAAATTACTGTTCCAGAAGTTGTCGTTCAGCAAGGGGACAACACAACCATTTACACGCTTGCTGCGGATGTGCTGTTTGACTTTGACAAAGACGCAATTCGACCCGATGCAGAGGTTGCCCTTCAACAGGTTTCTGAATCAATCGCTCAACGGTTTCTCAATTCTGCGATTCAAATTAACGGACATACAGACTCTATTGGAACGGATGCTTACAATCTGGATTTGTCGCAGCGTCGTGCAGAGTCGGTCAAGCAGTGGCTTGCGTCCAATGGAGGCATTTCTTCCAGTCGCATGACTGTGAACGGACTGGGTGAAAGTCAACCTGTTGCCCCTAATACTAACTCAGACAATTCGGATAACCCAGCGGGACGGCAAAGAAATCGGAGAGTTGAAATTATTGTTCGAGGTGGTTCATCAACTCCTTAATCTTCTCCTACAGGAATCTCAATGACTAATCACACGATTCAGCAGTGAAAGACACTGTTCATATTGATTGTGAGTGGAACATTGCTCACCCGAATGATTACAGGGGTGATTGCGGCTACGCTGGGCGCTACCAGTGCTGTTCAGGAAGGATTTTATTTAGCCATTCTGCTTGGCTTATTTTATGGACTGTATCAAGGGTATGGCTTTATCCGCTGGATCTTAATTGTGCTATTGGGGTTGGGGGGGTTAGGGGCAGCAGTCGGAGCTTTCGTTGTCATTGAGCGATCGCTTTGGGGTGCTTTGTGGCCATTGATTATAGCTGAGGTTTATTTGGGTAGTGGGTGGTTGCTCTGGAAATCTGCTAAACTTCGAGCGTTTATGGCGGAGCGGCAGGCAAGACGGACTCTGTGACCTCTATAGAACGAAATATGAGCGAGGTTTATCCTTGCTCACTGTATCCTGACTCACTTTGAACGTGACTGAGACCAGCAAAACTTGCTAGTCACTGGTAGCACTGCTACGGATGCGGTTTTGGACTCGCACACGCAAAGAGGTCACAACGATGTATAGAATTGGAACGATAAACAGGCTCAGGAAAGTTGCAACGAGCATTCCGCCGAAGACGGCCGTTCCGAGGGATTGACGGCTACCTGCGCCTGCTCCCGTGGCGATCGCCAGTGGAAAGATGCCCACCAGTGTTGAAATAGCAGTCATCAGAATGGGACGGAGCCGCTGCTGTGATGCTTCAACGGCAGCTTTGGTGATTGAAAGCCCAGTTTCACGTAATTGATTGGCAAACTCCACAATCAGAATTGAGTTTTTGCTAGCCAGACCAATCAGCATTACCAGACCCACCTGACAATAAACGTCATTCTCTAAACCCCGCAGGAGCTGGGCCGAGAGCGCACCCAAAATCGCCAGAGGCACCGCCAGCATGATAATCAGCGGATCAATGTAGTTTTCGTACTGGGCAGACAGCACCAGAAACACAAGCACCAAACCTAGTCCAAAAATCAGCGGAGCCTGTCCGCCTGACTCAATCTCCTCTAGCGACGTGCCTGACCATTCATAGGACAGGTTAGGAGGAAGAACTTGAGCCGCAACCTGCTCCATGTGATCGAGTGCATCTCCTGAACTGTACCCAGGAGCCGGACTTCCTGTAATTTCAATCGAGCGGAACAGGTTGTAGTGGTTAATGGTTTGTGCGCCTGTCTGTGGCGTGAGAGTCACCAAATTGCTCAGCGGAATCATCTCGTCTCGCGCCGAGCGAACATAGAGTTGACCAATATCTTCTGGTTTAGAGCGGAATTGCTCATCGGCCTGCACATAGACCCGATAGTTTCTGCGTCCCAGCACAAAGTCATTCACATACTGAGAACCGATCGCCGTTTGCATGGTGTCATACACATCTTCCACCGAAATCCCCAGGGCTTCTGTGGCATCCCGGTTAACCTCAACTAAAAGTTGGGGGGTCGCAGCAGCATAGGTGCTAAAGACATTTTGCAAGCCTGGGTCTTGGTTCGCCGCACCCAGGAGTTGACCAAAGCTTTGCAGCAAAGCGTTCAAGTCATTGTTACTGCCGCGATCCTGAAGCTGAAAGGTAAAGCCTCCATAACTACCCAAGCCCTGAATTGAAGGTGGGTTGATCGGAAAAGCTCTGGCTTCTGTGATTTGTGAGAACTTACCAAACAGACCGCCAATGATGCCCTGTACAGTTTGAGTAAATTCTCTTCGATCTTCCCACGGTTGAAGTGTAGTGAAGATGACTCCGCTATTGGCAGTGTTGCCACTGCCAAGACTGAATCCGCCAACTGAAAACACACCTAAAGCTTCAGGGAGGGCTATCAGTTCTTCCTCAATTCCCTGCATGACTTCATCGGTGTAGGTTAACGACACCCCTTCTGGAGCCTGAACTACGGTAATAAAGTAGCCCTGGTCTTCCTCAGGTAGAAATCCGGTGGGGACGAGGGTATATACAAAGGCCGTCAGTCCAATGAGAGCAACAAATACAATCACGACGATCGCCTTTAAACGCACGAGCTTATTGAGCGATCGCTCATAGCCTCGCCGAGTCCAATCAAGGAATCGGTTGAACCGTTCAAACCCCCAACCCAACCAACCCGATGCGCTCTGCCCCCGCCTTAGCAACAGTGCTGAAAGAGAAGGAGTGAGCGTGAGTGCCAGGAAGGTAGAAACCAGGATGGAGAAGGCGATCGTCAACGCAAACTGGCGATAAAGCGCTCCCGTTGTACCGGGGAAAAACGCTACGGGTACAAACACCGCCATCAACACCAGCGAAGTTGCAACGACTGCCCCCGTTAGCTCATGCATAGAAGCCGAAGCGGCTTGCCGGGGACTCATGCCCTCCTGCTGGATCAGGCGGCTAATATCCTCAACTACGACAATCGCATCGTCCACCACCACCCCCGATGCTAGCGTCAACCCAAACAGCGTTAGCGTGTTGATGGAGAAGCCAAACGCTTTAACAAAGATGAAAGTACCAACCAGGGCTACTGGAATGGTGATGCTTGGAATTAGAGTGGTACGCCAATCTTGCAGGAAGATAAAAATGATCAGGATAACTAACCCAACTGCAATAAATAGCGTAACCAGTACTTCCTCTAGAGAAGCTTCCACAAACGAGGTTGTGTCGAAGGCAACCCGGTATTCTAACCCCGGTGGAAAAGTCTCTGATAGTCTTGCCAGTTCTGCTTTAACCGCAGTGGCAACCTCTATCGCATTACTGCCTGGAAGCTGAGTAACCCCTAAACCAACTGCCTCTCTGCCCCGATACCTTAAAAACGAGTTGTAGTCTTCGGCTCCTAGCTCAACCCGCCCCACATCTCTAAACTTAATTAACGTACCGTTGTCCTCTGTTCTCAGCACCAATTCCTCAAACTGGGCAGGGTCAGTGAGACGGCTCTGCGTCCGCAGGTCAAGTTGATAAAGCTGCTCATCGGGAGCAGGCTGCTGTCCGATGCGTCCAACACCAACCTGCAAGTTTTGAGAATTGATCGCATCGACTACATCTTGGGGAGTCAGGTTGCGGCTGGCTAGGCGAGTGGGATCAAGCCATAGGCGCATAGCATATTGGCGTTCACCAAAAATTTGAACGTTGCCCACACCCCGGATGCGCTTAATTGCATCGACTAGATAAAGGTCAGTGTAGTTACTCAGAAAAAGTGGGTCGTATCGGTCATCCTCGGTAAAGACTCCAATTGCTAGCAAAAAGTTACTAGACTCTTTGTTCACCACAACACCTGTACGCTGAACCGATTCGGGCAACTGGGGCTGAGCAACAGAGACCCGGTTTTGCACGTCAACCGCAGCAATGTCAATGTCTCGTGAACTGTCAAAGGTAACGGTAATGGTGCTGGTGCCAGTATTGCTGCTGCTTGAGGACATATATCTCAAGCCCTGCACCCCGTTAATTTCGCGTTCTAGAATGCTGGTGACGCTACTTTCTACGGTTTCAGCGTCAGCACCTGTGTAAATTGAGGTGACAGTCACCTGGGGAGGCGCGATTTCTGGATATTGAGCGATCGGTAAGGTCGGAATGCTAACCGCTCCCGCTAGCAAAATGATGATAGCGCAGACCGTAGCAAAGACAGGCCGCTTGATGAAAAAATCGACAAACATGGGAATGGGGGGTGAGGGGTAGGAGGCACAGGTGAAGGTAGCTTAGGCAGTTTTGATTTGAACTTCTTAACCTTGCTCTTGTCCACCTGCACTCTGCTGGGGTTGAGGTGCGATGGGAATGCCATCAGCTAGGTTCAGTACTCCGGAGACGACGACTTGCTCTCCAGGCTCTAAGCCTTCAATGACGTGATAGTTATTGCCTTGCAGGTCGCCTAGCTCCACGGGTTTCTGTCGGGCAATGAGTGAGGGTGCCTCTGCGGAGGCTTGTCCTGGTTGGGGTGGAGCTTGCCCTGCTTCGGGCTGTCTTGCTTCTGCGGAGGGTGTTTCAGCGACAAAGACAAAGGTTTCCCCACCGAGGCGAGAAATTGCTGCTGTTGGAACTAAAACTCCGGGGCTTTCATCCCAAATTACCCGGGCGCGAACGAACTGCCCAGCCCGCAATCGTCCATCGGGGTTATCAAAGTTGGCTTTGACCAGGATGCTTTGGGCGGCTGTGTTGACCTGGGGGGCTGTGAAGTTGATTCGACCAACGGTGAGAGGGTTTCCCTGAGGATCAATCAGTTCAACCCGCTGTCCGGTTCTTAGGTCGGAGCCACGCTCCAGGGGAATGGAGATTTCTAGCTCCAGGGCTTGGTCTTGGGTAACGCTGGTGACGATATCTCCGGCATTCACAAAATCGCCAATCTTCGCCGGAATGTCACCAATTGTTCCAGCAAATGGAGCTTCGATGACGGTATCTTGAAGCTGCGCGTTGGAGGCGGCAGCGTTGGCTTGAGCCTGTTCTAGGGCGGCTTGGGATTCGGCCAGGTTAGCGCGGGAGGCTTGGATGCGCTGGTCGGTGGCGTTGAGGGTGGCGATCGCACTGCGGCGATCGCGCTCAACCTGGTCTAGCTGATCCTGTGATAAGGCTCCTTCCTGCACCAACTGAGACGTGCGGCGGAAGTTTTCGTTTTGCAGATCAACCTCAGCCACCGCTGCAACTCGTTCTGCCTGGAGGGCCTGAAGTTCTGAGGCAGCACTTGCACGGGTAGCGCGGGCTGAGTTGACAGCAGCCAGCACACTGGCATATTCTGCGGCTCTCTGGTCAGGACTCAGCAACACTAGAGGTTGACCAACCTCTACCGCTTCACCAGGTTGAGCCAAAATTTCAGTTATCCGACCGTCAATTTCGGGACGCAAATCAACCGAGCGGCGAGAGATAAGCGTACCAACAAACTCCGAAGACTCCGAAATTGTCGAAGTTTCTACGGTTTCTAGCTCAACTGGAGCGGCTTGGGCCTGCGCTGCTCCGGGCCCTGCCCCACCGGGAGCGGACGCATTTCGCAACTGCCACCAGCGCCAGCCAAAGCCTAAACCTAGCAGCAAAATAACGATACTGAGCGCTGTCAACCAGGGGCGACCTTTACGAGGGGAGGGGTCACGGGGGACAGCAAAATCGTCTGTTTGACGATCGGCGGTCGCAGGTTGCCCTAAATCTGATGAAGGGTCATGCGGGTCGGGGGGTGCCATACTCTTGCTCCAATCTGCGACTCAACCTGTGGCAAACTATCCAACAAAAAGCCGTTAAAAAACTTCACCCAATTGGGTCATTGGTTGACTGACCAAAAGTTAGGTTGTTCAGTCGGGCTATCTAAAGGTTTTGAGCAGCATGACTTTAGGCAGCCGCAAAAGTAAGAGTTTAAAAAAATGTTGTATGCGTACTATTTTAGTGGGTTAAAAGGATTTCTACAAAATTACTCTCTTCCAATCTATAGAAGATTAGTAAGAGAGAATTAAGCGTAACCGCTCCTAGAAGACACTTATCCTCCGGTGTAGCTTTGTCCTAAACTGTGTTTCAAAACCTTTTAAGCCTCCCCAACCCCTTAAAAGGCTACAGTGTACACACAAGTTTCTAACGGAGTAAACGACCGCTCGCCCCTACCCATTTGAGAGTGTTTGATTTTGTGTCCTACTTGCGTAAGTCCTATTACTCCAGGTCATTCATAAAGGGTTCATACCGATTTGATTTGAGCTTGAGCAGAATAGATCCTTGTGGAACAAGGGGCTTAAGCCCCTTGTTAGGGACAGCTTCACAAAGAATTGGTATCACTTGTGACTACTCTGTGGGTTGCGATCGCAAAATAGCACGATTAAATTAATAACTTAACTGTAGAACTTAGATTCGGCTTTGAGCATCTCTAAGAAAGCAAAAACGGGTGGAGGAAACAGCGCATCTGCTAAAACTGCGGCTCGAATGGAGCGAAACAGCGGTTGAGGTAGGCTAAACACCTGAATGTTCTGAGGAATTGGTTCGGCGGCGAGACGGGGAATAATAGTTGCTCCCAATCCCTGAGCTACCATGCTGACAATGCTGGAATCAGCTTGCGCCCAATAAGCGACCTGTAGAGACGTATTGAAGGCGGCACAGTGAGCCAAGACTTCTTCATCACAATGGGCAAAAACTTCTTCATCATGCTGATCTCCTTCGGAAAACATCACAAAAGGGTAACTGCTTAAATTATCCCAACTTAACGCGGACCCCTTGACCTGAAAGGAAGACGGCAGCAGCACAACATACTCATCTCGTAGCAGTTCCCAGGTGTCAAACTGGTCGTCTAATAGCTGATCAATAATGCCGATGTCTGCCTGCCCTTTGCGTAGAGCATTGACAATATGCTGATTGTTTGTTTGCTCTAGAATACTCACGCTAATTTGAGGAAACTGTTGCCGAAATTGAGCGATCACACCTGACAGAAAATGAGTGGTAATACTGCGAAATGAAGTAACGCGAACCTTGCCGACCTGAAGCGTTTTAGCGAGATTGACAGTTTTGTAAATCTCCTTCTGAAGCTGCGTCATTTGCTCGGCATAAGCTAATACTTGTTCGCCCACAGGAGTCAAGCTAGCACCATGACGGCCGCGGGCAAATAAAATAACGCCTAATTCAGCTTCGAGAGCGGCGATCGCACTACTCACCGATGACTGTGACATCTGTAGCTGCAATGCGGCTTCACTAAAATTTTGGTGTTTGGCAACTGCAATCAAAACTCGCAGTTGGGCTAGCGTCAATGAACTCTTAGGGTTTGATCTCATTCCTTTGGGCGGGGTAGCAGCAGCATATTCAGATTAATTATGCAAAGCAAAACAGCACATCGGCACTATCCATCGATTCTAGCGATAGATGTCATATGCGGAGCATTTTGATCTTTGAGAAATTAATTTCTACCGTGAGTTTGAAGGTGTTTTTAATGAGAGGCAATGATTGTGAATCATTCTCCATCTAATCCAGAGTCCAAATTTGAAAGATTCTCTTCTTCCGATTGCTTAACCACTGATCGTCAGGTTGTTACTAGGAGCTGGACAGAGAAGATCCGTCAATTTCTAGTCCGCTGGCTGATTGCAAGGGAACCGGAATTAAAGGTATGGCGCACTTCTTCACAATTTAGAGTAAATCAAGACAGCTTGTGGAGTGCCTATGATCCTGCTACAAGAAAAGGAATTAACAACGTTTCAGAAGCGGAAGTGCGGCGGTGGATCGAACAACGGTAATGACTCATTCTGCGTATCCTTCCAGATTTTCTGCTGAAGTTAAATTGGCGATCGCCCCCACTAGTTCTGAAGTTTCCACTGGCTCCATCAAGTGAATTGGAAATCCTTGTGAGAAGGCGCGATCGCGTTCCTGATCGTTTGCGGTCAGGGCAATTGTCGGAATTGGCTTTTGAGAATCTGTGGACAACGTTTTAAGTAACTCATGCAGTAAGCCAAAATCTTCATCAATACTGTAATCGATTAGTACAATGTCGGGACAAACTTGATTGAGGGTGTTGAGGGCGATCGCCAGTGAAGTGATCGTCATCTTTGCACCCCGCAATTCGCCCAGTTCGGCTTCCAGGCGTTGTTGTAGGAGTGGGTTGGCGATCGCCAAAATGTTCAGTCCGCGCAGGCAGTTTAAACCAAACTGAAACTCTGGCGCATTTGCCTTGCCCCAGTCACACATCAATTCTGTAATCGGCCGTAGCGTCTCACCATAGGCCGTCAGCGAATACTCCACACGCGGCGGTATTTCTTGAAACGCTTGACGAGTAATGAGTCCATCTGCCTCTAGCTCTCGCAGTTGGGCAGCTAATACCTTTTGGCTAATTCCTGGCATTAGCTGCATCAACTCACCAAACCGCTTTGTGCCTCGTCGCAGCCACCAGAGAATCACACATTTCCACTTACCCCCAATCCTATCTAAGGTAAATTCAACCGGACAACCGTACTGCTTCTCGATCATACTTATGAAATCCTGTCAGTAACCATTTGGTAACAATTAATTGTGCATGATACTAGTAAGTTTTAACAGCCCTGAATGCTTCATTTCACAGCCTTAGCGCTGATCACGTCAATCAATTACTCCAGGAGTATCTATGCCAGTTCCCCAGCGTTGCCAGCTACCTAAAGGGCAACTGCTGATCAACCACCAGTGGCGTGATGCTTCTGATGGCGCAACTATGCCAAAACGATTTGGGTAAATTTGGCATCTTGAGAAGATTTCTGAAGTAGGCGGTACTATCTGAAGAACTTTAGGGAGATTTGTGCATGGCTGACTCACTGAGATTACCTCCCATTTTTGCAGAAACGCCAATGGCTCTGGTTCTGGCAGAGCCGATAGCCACTTTTCCGGTTAATACCTTTCTAGAAAGTATTGTCGTCAGCACTGACAACACACTTTTCGTAACTAGTCATCTTGACGGTAGCATCTGGCAAATTGGGGCAGACCAACAACCTGCGATTCATGCCAGAATTGCTGGAAAAGCAACTGGACTCGTTCTGCTGCCCGATGGCAATCTGCTACTGAGTGCCTGAGATGAGCAGAATCTCCCTACTGTGTTTAATATTTCTCCTACAGGGGAAACTAGTGTTTTAGTGACATTACCGGATGCCGTGTTTTTGAATGGGATGACCCCTTTAGATGGCGATCGCATTCTGATTGCCGACTCCTACCGGGGAGCCATCTGGCAACTGACTGTATCTACAAAGAAGGTTGACATCTGGCTTGAACATCTTCACTTAGCTCGTAGTTCTCCTGCTCATGAGTTTCCAGCGGTGAATGGGCTGAAAATTTTTGAAGGAGTGCTTTACGCCTCTAACACAGAGAAGATGCAGCTTGTCAAAATTCCCCTTGTGAACGGGCAACCTGGAGAACCTGAAGTGTTTATATCTCCCATCAATTTAGATGACTTTGCTTTTGACCAACGAGGCAATCTCTATGGCACTACTCATGTTTACAACAGCGTCGTGAGAATTTCCCCCACAGGAGATGTCACCATTATTGCTGGAGCAGTCGAGGGGATGACGGGCAGCACTGCACTAGCATTTGGCAGGGGTGAAAGCCATTCCACCAGCATCTACGTTGTCACCAATGGCGGTATGTCCTTCCCACCTCCTACTGGAGTTGAGCCTGGGCAAGTCGTTCGTCTAGATGCAGGAATTCCAGGATTGCGAATTGGGGAGTAACCTTGAATAGTCTGGATTCTGTCAACCATGTTAAGGACGTACCAGCCATCATTGATGTGCTGCAACGAGTCAAGTCGAACTGTAAAGCAGTTTTTAGGAGAACGCGATGACGATTCTAGTGACAGGTGCGACCGGGAATATTGGCGGTATGGTAGTTAAACATCTCATGCAGAAAAAAGTGCCATTGAGGGTACTCGTGCGAGATCGGGCTAAAGCCGCAAACTTGGCAGTTCAAGGAATCGAACTTGCTCAAGGAGACTTCAGCCACCCAGATAGTCTGGATATAGCCCTGCAAGGAATTGAGCAAGCGTTTTTGGTGATGCCCAATGATCTGCATCAAGTTGAACTGGAGTGTAATTTTATTGACGCAGTCAAACGTGCAGGAGTCCGCTATTTAGTGAAGCTTTCTGTGCTTCATGCAGGTGAGTTGCCAAGTCTGTTTCAACAGTGGCATTTTCAGATTGAGCAACACCTGGAAGCTTCAGGGCTGGCATGGACTCATTTACGCCCAAATATGTTCATGCAGAATATGCGATGGTTTGCTCAGTCCATCGCTCAACAAGGCGTGCTTTATCACTCCGTTGGAGACGCGAAAATCTCACATATTGATACAGAGGATGTGGCGGCCGTGGCAGCCATTTGTTTGAGCGAATCAGGGCACGAGTATCAAACTTACGATCTCACGGGTGCGGAAGCCATCTCATTCGGTCAAGTCGCTGAATATTTTGCTAAAGCACTGCATCGACCCGTTCAGTATATTAACGTTACACCTGCTGACTTTAAAGCGGCTCGTCTTGCTAATGGAGAACCTGAATGGTATCTAGATGCAGAAGCGCAACTGTTTGACTGTTGGAAAGCTGGCTCAGGCTCAATGGTTACGACGGCGATCGCCACTCTCCTCCATCGCCCCCCAATGACCTTTGCAAGTTTTGTCCAGGACTACGTCCAAACTCATGCTCAAGACTTCTCAACGACTGCGAGATAGCGAGTCAGATAAATTAACCGAAAAGTGATACTCAGGAGAAAAACCATGAGAATTGGCATCATCGGCGCAGGTAACATGGGGACGGGCATGGGCAAATTTTGGGTAAAAAACGGCCATCAACTCCTGTTTAGCTACTCCCGTAGCCCAGAAAAACTCAAGGCAGCCGCAGCATCTGTGAGTTCAGAGGCATTAACAGGCACACCCGCCGAAGTGGTGCAGTTTGCCGATGTGGTGGTGCTATCAGTTGCCTGGGCAGCAGTTGAAGACGCGCTTCGGCAAGCAGGTTCATTAGACGGGAAGATTTTGTTTAGCTGTGTGAATGCCCTTTTGCCTGACATGAGCGGGTTGGCAGTTGGCACCACCACTTCTGCGGCAGAAGAAATTGCCAAACTTGCCCCAGGCGCTCGATTGGTAGAATCTATGCCTCTGTTTGCAGAAGTGCTGCATTCCCCTTCCACCCAATTTGATGGACAAACTCCAACCGTGTTTTACTGCGGAGATGATGCAGAAGCAAAGGCGATCGTGGCTGATCTGCTGCACGAAACAGAAGTTGAGCCAATCGACGCTGGCCCGCTGCGAAATGCCCGCTATGTTGAACCTGCTGGGATGCTGTTAGTTCAGCTTGCATATATACAACAAATGGGGCAAGTGGCAATGAAACTGCTGCACCGGGAGTCAGTTTAATGACTAGAAACTGCCATTTCGGTCAGGTTTGGCTAGTTGGCTAACCGTCCATCTTCCATATACACAATGCGATCGGCAATATCAAGAATGCGGTTGTCATGAGTCACCAGTAGAATGGTGCAGTTTTGTTCTTTGGCAAGCCGCTGCATCATTTCGCATAGATCTCTAGAATGCAGTCTGCGGTTGGGCACGCACAGTGGCCTCTGCCAAATTAGCTTCTGCCTGCCGCATAGCTGCGATCGCCCGATCCACTTCAGTCTGGGCAGATTGCACATCAACGGGGCGCACTTCTGAAATTTGATCAAGGGTTGCTCTTGCCTGTCGAATCTGCTCTTGCAGGGTTTCTACGATGCGGTTTTGATTGGCTCTGACTTCGTTAAGCTGGGCCTGTGCTGTTTCAAGGGCGAGTCGCTTTTGGTCTAGCGTTTCTGCGGCGATCGCCCCTTCTCTATACAAATATTGATTTCGCTCGGCGATTTCACGTGCTTGTGCGCCCGCTCTCACGGTGGCTAGTTCTGCCTGGGCGACTTTGACCTGTTCTTGGGCTTCTGACAGGGCTGCCTGGAGGCGATCGCGCTCTACAGGCAGGATGCCGCTACTTTGTAGAATGTGATGAACAATGCTGAAGTGGACAAGTGTACCAATGATGATTTGCGCGGTTGAATCTGGATCAGCCAGCTTCAGTTCACGGCGAGATGCATGATATTGCTTTACCTCATCCTGTACTGGCTTTTCAATGTGTAGAACAAAAGCACGGGCTAGCTCCGGGAAACGCCCTGACTCACCAATAATAATTCGGATAAAGTCAAGCTTAGAGGATGTTTGAGAAGTAGCTGATGTCCCCTGTAAAGGTTAAACTTAATCAGTAAAGGATTGACAAGCAATGCGACCCCCTTCTGAAGTTCCTTCAATAAAGCTGTCAAACCGGGAACAGCAAGTGCTAACGCTAATTGCTGAAGGGCACACAAACGATGAGATTGCTGCAACACTGCACGTTAGTTTGAGTACGGTAAAGACTCACGTTCGCGGCATTTTTAACAAGTTAGGTGTGAATCATCGCATTCAGGCAGTAATGGTTGCCTTTGAAAAAGGATTGGTGTGAGATAACGCTTTTAGGAACTGGTGATTTGCTTTTGGCGGGTGAGACGGCGAAAGAGACGATAGCTTGCACGAACCAGATCCAGAACAAAATAAGGCACTCGCAGTCTCAATCGTGAGAGAACAGGTAAATAAAACCAGTAATATGCTTTTTTGAGGCTATCCCAGGCAGAACACTCCTCTTCGTGCAGGAAGTCTGAAATATCAACAACCAGTCCTTTGCCACTGAGCATCATCACGTTGCGCCCATGCACGTCATGGGGATATAAACCGCGATCGCGGGCATAGTCTAGTGCCTGGTCGATGTCTTTAATTACCTGTTCTGGAATTCGCAAACCCAGGTGCATAGAGTCATAGAGCGTCACTCCGTGCAGGCGCTTAAGTACTAAGAAGTTCTTTTCAGCATAAAGACATTCCGAAAAAGCCGGATGGGAACCCAGACGACGATAAACTTCTCGCTCTTCCTCAAAACCGGGTCGTCCAGGTGCGTAAATTTTTACGACTTGCTTAGGGTAATCGGGGTGACAAAATACAGCGGCATAGTTTCCCGCTCCAAGCCGCTGCCAGGGAGCCGGGACATGATGCACCACAATCGGATGGTGTGGATCGACGCTTTCAATCTCAACACCCGGAAGCAATTCCCGGCGGATTTTGTCGATGAACTGGTTCATATTTGCTACTTTCAAACATCCTTCTTCTAGCTCCTAGTTCCTCTTCCTTGTTAACATTTCACAACAAACTTTAAGACCTGAATCCCATCCTAAACCTAACAATAGAGTTAGATGATTCAATTAGCTAATGGTGCAGGCATAAAAGCTGGGCAATTGCGCCGAGATGAAATGAAGGTTTGACGCGCCGTTAGCTGAGCAAAAGTTACTTTTAGGGATTTATTAGCTGTGGTTCTACAAGTATCTGAGAGTACCTACGAAACCAAAACTCAGGCGATCGCCCGTAAACTACTCTCTGCAACGCGGGAGAATCGGTCTTTTCTGGCTCAGATGCGCGACCAGATGCGCTGGGATGACAAGCTGCTGTCCTGGACGATGAACAATCCGGGGTTGCGAGTGCAGCTATTCCGCTTTATTGACTGCCTGCCTGCGCTCCGCAGTAAGCCGGAGATTGCCCGCCACATGCAGGAATATCTGAGCGACCCAACGGTCGAGCTACCCGGTGCGCTAAAGGGAATGCTCAATTTTGCCAATCCCGACTCCATGCCGGGACAGGTTGCCGCTACAACGGTTTCTACTGCGGTTGAAACCCTGGCGCACAAATATATTGCTGGGGAAAACATCAAGCAGGTAATCAAAACGATCGAGCAGCTTCGCAAAGACAAAATGGCGTTTACGGTCGATCTGCTGGGCGAAGCGGTAATCACCGAGGCTGAGGCGCAGTCTTATCTCGATCGCTACCTGGAACTGATGGAGCAGCTTACCGATGCGGCTAAGCGCTGGTCAACGGTAGACGCGATCGATCGGGCAGATGGGGAAGCGCTGCCCAGAGTGCAGGTGTCGGTGAAGCTGACCGCGTTCTATTCTCAGTTTGACCCGCTGGATGCAGAGGGCAGTGAGCAAAGAGTGAGCGATCGCATTCGTCTCTTGCTGCGTCGCGCCCAGGAACTCGGTGCTGCCGTTCACTTTGACATGGAGCAGTACGCCTACAAAGATTTGACGCTAGACATTCTGAAAAAGATTTTATTAGAAGACGAATTCCGCAGCCGCACCGACATTGGCATGACGCTTCAGGCTTATCTGCGCGACAGCTACGAAGACTTGCAGGGCGTAATCAACTGGGCAAAACAGCGGGGCACCCCGCTCACGGTGCGTTTGGTGAAAGGAGCGTACTGGGATCAAGAAACGATCAAAGCTGCACAAAAAGACTGGCCGCAGCCCGTTTACGCCGACAAAACCTCAACCGATGCCAACTTTGAGCGCATGACGACGCTGCTGCTCGAAAACCACGACTCCCTCTATGCCGCCATCGGCAGCCACAACGTCCGATCGCAGGCCCACGCGATCGCCATCGCCGAAACCCTCAACATTCCCCGTTACCGCTTTGAGTTACAGGTGCTTTATGGCATGGGCGATAAGTTAGCTAAGGCGATCGCCGACATGGGCTACCGCGTCCGAGTCTACTGCCCCTACGGTGAACTGATCCCCGGCATGGCCTACCTGATTCGCCGTTTACTCGAAAATACCGCCAACAGTTCCTTCCTCAAACAAAACCTGGAAGAACGCCCCGTCGAAGAGTTATTGGCACCTCCTGAAATGGGGACTGCGGATCAGGAGTTAGGACTTAGAAATTCGCTTCCCCACACCCCACACCCCACACCCTACAC